>PJTT01000457.1_pt1 | contig 29948 bp, 23 predicted proteins | sample 1512261 | NCBI WGS metagenome assembly PJTT01 (sample SAMN08177685, study PRJNA422409) | Soil metagenome, whole genome shotgun sequencing project. | isolation source: Soil (2) enriched on wood chips | place: USA: Madison | collected 2015-01-15
AACCCCATTATTAGCAATAATATTAGCTTCCACTGCATCTCTTACACCATCGTCATTAGAACCGATTCGGTTATTATTAATTCCATTTATATTGGAAAGAAACACGCCTGAATGTCCATTACCAAGCGGTGTAGTTCCGTCTGCACCCACACCAATATAATTACCGGCAACTATGTTCCCATTGCTTGCAAAAAAACCTGAAGACAAAAAAACACCGTCGCCATTTATGTTTCCCGAAATCACATTACGTTCCAATGCGTCATCATCCCCATCGCTATCGGTACCAATCCGGTTGTTGATAGAATTAACAATACCAATACCGGCTCCTAAGTACATTGCCGTTGTGGCCCCAAACTGACCATTTGGTAAGGCCACATTGCCAGTAACGTCCACCCCAATATAATTACCCGCTACTACAACGTTTTGTAGACGGGCTGTGGTGCCAGCGGAGTTGGCAGTATTAAGCCAGAGACCCGCACCATTGTTACCTGAGATTATATTACGAACAGATGAGGCTACAGCGGCTGCGTGTTTACTATCATCAAACCCGATGACAATATTATCAGCAACTGTGGTAGTGTTTGTTTTTGTAACCAACACTGCAACAAATGACGGATTCGCAGTGGCATTGGGCCTGCTTAGGGTACCGTCTGCATTTGTACCTACATAATTGCCGGCAATATCAATATTATTACAGTTTAGCAAGTAAATGCCGTATTGACTGCAATTGGCAATTACGTTGCGCTCCAACGCATCTGAAACGCCGTCTCCATTACTGCCAATTACAAAATTATTGCCATTCATGTTCCGAATGTCAATGCCGAACCCCGAATCGTAACTACCTGAGATGGGCGAATTGGAGCCCAAAGCTGCCGCCGAACTTCCATCAGGCCTTAGCCCGATGTAGTTGCCTGATATTTTTATATTGATGGCATTAATACGGTTAACAGCGCCTCCCCATAAATTAATGCCTTCTCCACCATAGGCACTGGTAGTTGAATTACCTATAATATTGCCTTCATTGGCATCATTGATGTTGTCGCCATTAGTGCCGATACTAATGTTACTTATAGTGGTTGTTGTTATATCATCGTGTTCTAACACTATGATATCACCCTTCATTTCTCCACCGGCGGCAGGTAAAGTTCCGTTGGCCAGCAAACCAAAATAATTGCCCCAAATATGTATATTAGATGAAGATTGATTTAATGCTACGGCAGCAACAAGAGGACCGGTATTGTAAATAGCTATGCCACTTAACGAGGAGCCCGAAGCCCCTGCCAGAAAATGAAATATACCATTATTACCATCTATAAAGTTACCTGCATTGATTTGGATACGGATAGACCTGCCAGAGATGGTACCTTGACTGGCCCCTGTTTGTGCTACATAGCCGCTAATATGTACCGGGCTGGTTATTTGCGGAAGGGCACTTAGTAAAGTAATAGTATGTGGCCCTGCACCGGGAATATTGAAATGAATATTATCGGTAACGGCGGGACTTGCATTGGCATTAATAATAGCCTGCCGCAGCGAGCCCGTACCCGTATTGTTGGTATTGGTGACAAAATAATCTGCTGCACTTAACTTAATACAGGTAAATAGTGCAAATACAAGAATGTAAAAATTTTTCATGGTTAGATATTAGATGAAAAAATAGGATTATAATGGTGCTGAATAAATTGCTTAAAACACTTAAAGGAGAAATTAATTAGCCATATACATAAACATATATTTTGGTAACACAAACCTAGCTAAGGTTTTTGCAAACCACTTTAAAGCAGATACGTATTACATACGATATTTTTTGTTAATTAGTTGAAAATCAAAATGTTTAGTATTATGCATTAGTGTAAAACAAGTATATACTCTTATACATTTAATCATATTATTTATTATATATTTTTATTTTTTTTATAATATTTCATATAAATATTTATATATAATTATACATATACAAACCGTGTTAAATATGTTTAAGGGCTGCGGGATGGAAGCGGTAGCTGGCCTTTGTGCGTATGGTTAAGTGTGTGGGCTGGCCACTACAAGCGTACAGCCCGATATGTAGCTGACCGGAGTTACTACTGCTGATAGCCCCACATTAATTAGATAATTAGATGAGGAGGTAATGAGACAATGAAGGAGTTAAAACAACAAAGCCCCGCAATGATGCGGGGCTTTGTAAAGTAAGTTAAGTTAATGACTAACTTTTTTTCTTGCCTTTTGGGGCAAACATGGCTAACATACGGCGTCCTTCCAATTTGGGCATACTTTCTAAAATACCTACTTCGGCTAAACGCTCGGCAAATTTTAATAGCAATAACTGGCCACGATCCTGAAACTGGATAGCACGACCTTTAAATTGCACATAAGCTTTTACCTTGTTGCCATCTTTTAAAAATCCTTCGGCATGTTTGGCTTTAAAGTCAAAATCATGATCGTCGGTATTAGGCGTAAAGCGAATTTCCTTTACCTCGGAAACCTTGCTTTTGGCCTTCATTTCTTTTTCCTTTTTCTTTTTATCGTAAAGGAATTTATTGTAGTCGATAATTTTACATACCGGTGGATCAACCTGCGGAGAAATTTCCACAAGGTCTAACTCTTGATCCTGCGCCATTTTAAGCGCTTCTTGTACAGAATAAATGCCTACCTCTACATTGTCGCCCACCAGACGAACCTGTGGTACACGTATATGATGGTTAATTCTGTGCTCGGCTTCTTTGCGAGGTATAAACCTGCCTCTGCCGCCTTTGTTAAATCCGCCACCGCCGGGCTTAAAGCCGCCCTGGCCGGGTGGTCTGCTGAACCCGCCACCGGGTTTTTGTGGTACTGCCATTTACGTTTTTTAAATGAAATTTACCTCCTGAGGGTAAACACTTTTCTTTTTTTAATAAAAGCCTCAACTCAGGATTTGAGGCTGATTATTTGAATATTTTTTTGAAATTACTACATTTTTTGTTACCCGTTTTTTTTATTTGCCTATTTAATTGGCCGGGCAACCGGTTGGCTTTTAACCGGCAGCAACTTCTTTTGTATCTGCTCTGCGTTCTTTAATTTCTTCTACAATCTGCTGAACAAATTCATCTATTTGTTTTGTACCTATATCACCCTTGCCTTGTCGTCTGATGGCTACTGCTCCTTCGTTCATTTCTTTTTCGCCAATCACCAGCATATAAGGTACTTTCAGTAATTCGGTTTCACGAATTTTTTTACCAATTTTTTCCTGACGGTCGTCAACTTCTGCACGAATATCTGCTTTTTTAAGTTTAGCCTGAATTTCTTTTGCATAATCCAGAAACTTATCGCTGATTGGTAAAATTTTAACCTGTACCGGCGCTAACCATACCGGAAACTTACCGGCGTATTGCTCTAATAAAAATCCGATGAATCTTTCGTGTGTACCTAATGGAGCACGGTGAATGATTAATGGCGTTTCGGGTTTGTTATCCTGCGATGTGTATTGCAGTTTAAAGCTACGGCCTTGTGAAAAATCTACCTGATTGGTAGCCAAGGTAAATTCTCTGCCAATAGCACTATAGATTTGTACATCAATTTTTGGGCCGTAAAACGCTGCTTCGTCCTGTACCTCAACAAACGGTATGTTTGATTCGGTTAAAACGTTACGCACCATGGTTTCCGTTTCCTGCCAAAGCTCGGGCTCGTTTACATATTTTACACCTAACTTATCAGGCGAGTGTAAGGATAAACGCATCACATATTTTTCAATACCAAATATTTTAAAGTATTTTAAATACATATCGTTTACTGCACGAAACTCCTGATTAAACTGCTCTTTGGTGCAATAGATATGAGCATCGTTCATGTGTAAACAACGTACACGCATTAAACCAAATAACTCACCACTTTGCTCGTAACGGTACACGGTACCATATTCTGCTATACGGTAAGGCAGGTCACGGTAGCTTTTTGGCTCGGCCGCAAATATTTTGTGGTGGTGCGGACAGTTCATGGATTTTAGATAGTATTTCTCACCATCTAATTCCATTGGCGGATACATACTATCGGCATAATACGGTAAGTGACCGCTGGTTAAATACATATTCTCTTTGGCAATATGCGGGGTTACTACCCTTTTATAACCGGCTTCGCTTTCTGTTTCCTTGGCCAATTTTTCCAACTCTTCAATAACTACTGTACCATTAGGTAGCCACATAATTAAGCCTTGTCCTACATCATCATCCATGGTGTAAATGCTTAACTCTTTACCTAGCTTGCGGTGGTCACGTTTTTTTGCTTCTTCCAGTAAATGTAAGTGCTCGTCCAACTCTTTCTGGTTAGGAAAGGTTACACCATATACACGTGTTAATTGCTTGTTTTTTTCATCGCCTTTCCAATACGCACCGGCAATATTGGTTAACTTAATTGCTTTTATAAAACCGGTATGCGGTATATGTGGCCCACGGCATAAATCGGTAAACTGGCCTTGGTTGTAAAAGGTAATACCTTTGTCTTCCAGGTTTTGTAATAAATCCAGTTTATACTCATCGCCTTTTTCATCAAAATAAGCAACGGCATCTTGTTTAGAAATATCCTTACGAACAAAGGCATTGTTTTGCTTTGCCAATTCGTTCATTTTTTTCTCTAATGTAACCAAGTCTTCTTCGGTTATTTTACGGTCGCCTAAATCAATATCATAATAAAAACCCGCGGGGTTTTCAGTAGCAGGCCCTACCCAAAATTTAGCACCCGGATATAATACTTCAATAGCCTCGGCCATTACGTGTGCCGATGAATGCCAGAATGTTGTTTTACCTTCTTTATCGTCCCAGGTTAGTAAGTTTAATGTCGAGTCACCCGTTATAGGTCGGGTAGCATCCCAAACCTCGCCATTAACTTTTGCTGCCAGTACTTTTCTGGCCAACCCTTCTGAAATGGATTTGGCAATGTCCAATGCCGAACTACCTTCGGCATAAGATCTAACTGCACCATCCGGAAACGTAATATTCATTTGTTTGTAATTGAATCGTCGTTTATTACTTTACAGTAATTTTAAAATGTAAACCACCTTTGCGGCTTATCTAATTATTACACAAGTAAGCACTAAAAGTTGGCAAAATTAACAAAGTCTTTCTGTAGTGCAATCAATCAATCATCACAAATTCATTAGTTTTGGGCTGTTATGAGGTTTTTTTTGTTATCTATATTGCTAACAAGCCAGTTTTTGCTTGGCTACAACACTTTTTCTCAGGCTCAAAATATTGACGGAGTTTGGCGTGGTTATTTTATTACCGATGATGGCGATCAATACCGTTTAGAAATTCAGGTAAAAAGAAACGCTGCCAATGCCGTGCAAGGAGTTTCTTATTCCTACCTTGATGTACGCTTTTATGGTAAGGCAACCATGACCGGTTCGTACGATAAAGTCCACAAAAAAATACGTATTCATGAAATAAAAACGGTTGAAATTAAAAGCTCAACCGGTGGTGGTGCTAGTATAATGAACTACGATTTACAATATTCCACATCGGGTAAAGAGGAGTTTTTAGAAGGTCCTTACTTGGCAAAACCCGAAGTAAAGGATAGTGTTAATCCATACAGATGGGGTTCGGCAGGTGGCGGAAAAGTTTTTTTAAGACGTGTTGCCGAGTCGGATTTTTATGTAGAACCATTTTTACGCAACACACCAAGCGTAGCCAAGCCCAAGCCTAATCCACCGGCAACAAACAAACCTGCGCTTACTACCACCAAGCCCAAAGCACCTAATACAACGGCAAGTACCAACCCACAAAATAATAAAACAACACCGCCAACTAAAAAACCGGTAGTTACCAAACCACCGCCTTCAAATACTACAGCCAAGGTTAATACTCCCGTTACCGTACCCGAAACTAAAACGGAAGTTAGAACAGTGCCACCGGTTAGTAAAACCAATAACCTTCCTGTGCCCAAGCCTGCAATTTTAAAAACCAGGTCAAACGAGTTAATGAAGGCGCTGGTAGTTAACAGTAATAATGTTACTATTAAGTTGTACGATAATGGCGAGATAGACGACGACACCATATCTGTGTACGTTGATAATAAACTAATGTTGGGCAACAAACGTCTTTCAACGCAGCCTATCACGTTAAATCTTACCTTAGAAAATGACGGAGATGAATATGAAATTGTAATGGTGGCCGAAAACATGGGCCGCATTCCACCCAATACATCTTTAATGGTGGTAACCGCCGGCGATAAAACTTATAAAGTACAGATTACCTCCAACGAACAAAAAAATGCCATGGTGAGGTTACGATACGAGAAACCTTAGTAAGGTGGAAGGCTTAATGCATAAAGCTTAAAGCCCTTGATAATTATTAATTCTTAATTGCTAATTATTAATTTTAATGTAGTCGGCTGTAGTGCTACTATCATCGTCCCTTGCGTCGCACTCTTGTACTGCATCAATTCTATTGGCCAAAATGCAGTACTCCGCATTTCAATCGGAGTGTTCTGTAATACTATTCGGCATTGTGCAAAACCAAAATATTCTTTTGAACTTTTGAACATTGAACCCCTAGAACTTTTTGAACTTCTTAAACTTCTTGAACCTTTCCTCGTCGCTGCTTTGTTACAGTAATTATAATTTTACAACCGTTGCTGTAAATTATTGGTGTTGGTAATAGCTATTTGCTTATTTTCATTTTTCATGAAACGGACCCTATTTTTCCTTTTGTTATTATGTGCTGCACCTGCTGTATTTGGGCAGAATATTAATGGCATTTGGAAAGGCAAGCTGGTAATGGAACCTGGTGGATGTTTTCCCGTTTATAATATTGAATTACAAATTACACTTACCGGCACAAGAATCAGTGGCACCTCCTATCACTTTTCCGATACGACCAATTTTGTAAAAGAAATATTCGACGGCTCATTCGATTCTACCTCAAAAATTATTCTGTTAAACGAATTAAGTGTAGCCACTTTTCGTATTCCGGCAGATTGTACGCCTTGTATAAAAAAGTTTACACTTACATACCATACCGATGGTAAAGAAGAACAATTAAGAGGTTCCTGGACAGGTAAAACCCTGGACAAAAATGCAGATTGTCCGCCGGGTAGTATTGTTATGACAAGGTTTCAAAAATCTTCCTTTGAACCTCCCCCACCCAAGATTGATAATAAGGTATTAGAACTGGTGCAAGAAATATATGTTGACACCGGTATTGTAAAAATATCTTTTTACGATAACGGCTATATTGATGGTGATACCATATCAGTTTACGTAAATAAAATTCCGGTTATTAGTCGCCAGATGTTATCGTTAAAGCCGGTTACCACCGAAGTGTATGTAACCGAACAAAGAAATATACACGAAGTAGTAATGGTAGGCGAAAACTTAGGCTCCATACCGCCCAATACAGCTTTAATGGTTATAACTGCCGGACAGGAACGGCATAAACTCAACCTATCATCGGATGAAAAGAAAAATGCTATGGTTAAAATAATGTATAAAAAACCTGACAAGGTGGATATAAAAAAATAAAGGAGGTAATATTACCTCCTTTATTTTTATCGATTGCTCGTTCTATTAATTAATAAACTCTTTTATATCCTGCATTAATTTTGTAGCAATATTATTGGCCTTACTTTCAAAATCACTCTCCGCATAAATACGAATAATAGGTTCTGTATTAGAAGTACGCAAGTGTACCCAATCATTATCAAATTCTATCTTAATACCGTCTTCGGTATTAATCGGATTCTTCTTGTATTTATCTTCTATCTTTTTAAACAGTGTTACTACGTCAATTGATTTTTCCAATTCAATTTTATTCTTCGAAATAAAATAATCAGGATAGTTTGAACGTAATGATTTTGTGCCATTTTTATGGCCTGCCAAATGACTTAAGAACAACGCAATACCAATTAATGCATCACGACCATAATGAAAATCAGGCACAATAATACCACCGTTTCCTTCGCCACCAATTACTGCATTATGTGCTTTCATTTTCTCCACCACATTCACCTCTCCTACCGACGATGGAAAATATTCACCACCATGTTTTAAAGTAATTTCTTTTAAAGCTTTGGTGCTGCTCATATTACTTACAGTATTCCCTTTTCTATGTTGTAATATATAATCAGCTACTGCTACCAAGGTATATTCTTCACCAAACATGCTACCATCTTCGCATACTAATGCCAGGCGGTCCACATCCGGATCAACAGCAATACCTAAGTCGGCTTTTTGTTTAATTACTTCGTTAGTTAACTGTGTAAGGTGCTGTGGTAAAGGTTCCGGGTTGTGTGCAAACTTTCCGGTTACTTCTTCATTTAAAACAATTACTTGTTCTACACCTAAAGCTTTTAATAAAGCAGGTACATAAATAGCGCCTGTAGAGTTTACGGCATCTACAACAATTTTATAATTTTTAGCAGCTATGGCTTCTCTATTTACTAATGGATAAGCCAGTATTGCGTCAATATGTTTTTGCAGGTAATCTTCGTTTTGTGTAACGGTGCCTAACTTGTCAACCGATGCAAAACAGAATTCAGCCGTTTCGGCCATATCCAGCACTTTTTTACCCAACTCAGCAGAAATAAATTCGCCTTCACTGTTTAGTAATTTTAAGGCATTCCATTCTTTTGGATTATGGCTGGCAGTAATAATAATACCACCAATTGCACCTTCGGCTTTTACAGCCACTTCCACCGTTGGGGTTGTAGATAATCCTAAATCAATTACATCAATGCCTAAACCAATTAGTGTATTGGTAACTAAACTATTCACCATCGCCCCACTGATACGACCATCACGGCCAATAACAATTTTCTGCGTTCCGGTAGCGCCTTCTGTTAGCATGCTACCAAAAGCAGCGGTAAACTTTACTATATCCAATGGGGTTAGGTTGTCACCGGATTTTCCACCAATGGTTCCTCTAATTCCGGAAATACTCTTAATCAACGACACAGTGTAAAATGTTAAATGGTTAAAAGACAGCTAGTATAATTATAATAGATGCTTTTCTCAGGTTATTAAATTTTTCGCACCTCAAAAATAAGCGTTTCTTACAATTTTAGCTACGGAAACATTAGTTAAGGTTATATATTTTTTTTGAAATACGTTTGCGTATAAGCGGGTTAAGCAACAATACTCATTGTAAAAAAATCTAAAGTAAAATTAGTAACTCTTATTATTCATCAACATGTACCTGGCCGTTTCAAAAATGGCGGTTGTTTGTTCGGATAAACGTTTTTTGATAGAATCTAGCTGTGCGTTAGAGTAGTTTTTGGGTTCGTAATGCATATACATGAGCTGTTCCTGCGGATAGTTAAGGTTTTTTGTAAAGTAAAACTCGTCGGTAACCACACCAATGGTACCCGCAGTATTGGTGATAAAAGCATAATTATTACGTTTGGCCGTATCCAATACATTACGCCCCAAAGTTGTATTAATATAAGGTTGTTGTATAAGTCCGGCTATAGTTGGCAGTACATCTATTTGTGACACTACTTCGCTACGCAACATAGGTTGCAATAAATGTGGTGCATAAATTAAAAACGGTACATGTTCATCGGTTAAACGAGCCGATGTCCAAACCGGTGGATACATTTCTGCGGCATTGCCTGCAACACCATGATCGCCAATAAATACAAAAATGGTATTGTGGTAATAACTTTCCTTTTGTGCTGCTTCCATAAATTTTTGAAAACTATAATCGGAGTAACGGAAAGTATTGTATTCGTCCAGCGATTCAAAGCCATACTTCATCAACTCTTCTACGGGAACTGTTTTTTTCACAAAGTCAGTATCCGCTTCGGGTATCATATATGGCCTGTGATTATAGGCTGTTTGCACAATGGCAAAAAATGGTTTTTCTTCTTGTTTAAAAACTTTATTGGCTTCGTAAAACAAATCCTTATCGCTTATACCCCAAACATTGACAGGTTTGGCGGTAAAACTTCCTTCGGTATGCATTTGCAGTCCATCAATATTTTTTATCAGGCCTTCAAAATTATTAAAGCCGGCACTGCCACCTAAAAAATAATGTTTATTGTAACCTTCAAAATTATCAATGATAGTATTTTGTTTTATAGCCTGCGGATTACGTGTTGAGAATTTGAATAATTGTACATCCGGAATACCGGTAATGGTTGCAAAAAGTCCACGGGCTGTAGAAAAATGTGGGGTAAAACAACGTTCAAAGAAAATGCCGTTTTTGCACAAGGAATCAAAAAAGGGAGTGGTGTTTAACGGATTACCACTCATGGTACTTTTGTACATACTAAATGATTCGCACAATACCAATACAACATTGGGCTTACTTTCCAATGCATTACTACCAGGCGAAATAACACGTTTGTAACTGAATGTTTCTTTATCTCTAAGCTGTAATAAGTCGGCAATAACAGGAAAATTTTTTCGGGCCAACTCCTCGCTAAAAACTGGCTGGCGTAATTGCAACGTAGAAAAAAAGTTTTGCAAGGGGTTTAATGCCAGGTAAGAACTAAAACTTCCGTTTAATGAAAAAGAAGCTTTTGCTGTTAATGGTTTTATAGCAAACCTGCCCCATATAAAAAACAATAATATTAAACCGGCAATAATAAAATACTTTGGACGATGAGGTATTTTATGGCCATCGGTACGGTTAATAATATGCCAGTGACTTTTAAAATACATCCACCTGAATAATAATACTGCTACCAACAAACCCAACAACATCCAGAACAAAGGATAGGTTTGCCACATCATTTTTACGGATATACCCGGATCTTCAACAAAGTTCATAGCACCTGCATCTAAGCGGGTTTGGTTGTAGGAAAAGCTACCCATATCGGCAGCAAAGAAGAAGAAAACAAAAAAGGTAATAAAAACAAGATAACCCGTCCAATAAGCTTTATTACGTGAGGAGTAAAAAGGTGATAACCTTGGTACAATACTGCAAGCAATAATGGGCAACAGCACAATGCTTATCCAACGCATATCATATTGCACACCCATGAGAAAAGACGGCACCACATCAGCAAAAGAAATATGCTCCGGTTTAAATGCAAAAAAAGTAGCCAGACGAAAAAGTGTAAAAATGGCGAAGAACAGCACCAGTAAATTGGTTACCCATAATATTGTTTTTGGTAGCTTATACTTTATTAACATGCGCCATTTACATTTTTACTTACACTATTTATAAAATAACCTGCTATATGCGTGAGGGATAGCAGCGAATACCCCGGTGAGGCCCCACCCGACCTCCCCAAAGGGGAGGAGGAAGAAGCTTGGCTTCTGTGCCGGAGTAGCAGCGTATAGCCCGACCCTGTGTTACGTAAACAAGGCCGAGGTACGAGGCCGAAGTTTTGCGTAACACAGGGGCACGCCCCATACAAATAATTTATTGCAGTATATTATACAACAATTACTTAGGTAAGGTTACATATTATACAAAGCAAAGTAAAAAAATATTTATAACCATACCGTTTAACCACATTATGCATAAAAAAAAAGTCCGGATAAACCGGACTTAGAAAAAATTTTACATGCAACTTGTTTTAAACAAGTTGGGTATATGAGGTTGTGTTGTTCATGTAAAAAAATCAGGTAATGCAAATTATTTGCAAAACATGATTTATAAAAGAAACAGCTTAGTACGTGTTGCCTGTGGCAAGTTTCGTATTACGGCGAATTTTCCATAAATTACCTGTGGTAAAAGAACGTTGGTTCTTTTTAGCAGGTGCATAATGTTCGCTTGTAGCTAATGTTTCTTTTACTTCGGCAACTAATTGTTGCAACGCTTCTGGCTCCATCTGAATTACAGACGGAATTACACTTGTTTTCATCTAAAAACTCGGTTTTGTTGTTAAAATAAATCCCCCCGTGAGCTAAAAAGTGCGAAGAAGAAACCTGAAGAATCGTTAAAGTAAGAAAAGGTTCTGAACTATCACTTGTGCAAGTACTTGGTATTGCTCAATTGCGCTGCAAATGTACAACCAATAAGGCTTTTGTGCAAGCTATTTTGGTAAAAGAATTGTTAATGCTATGCGGTTACGGTATAAATGGTAAAGCATTGGTACAAGCGGTAAATGCAGTTTATAATTGTATTTTTTTATATAAGCAGCAGTATTTTAGTAAATAAAATAAGCACATAAAACTTTATATACTTAATACCTACATCTTTGCATTTTAAAAGTTTTTTACTTTTTATGTCGTTTAGTTTGTTAGCAACATCTTTATTGGAAACCTTAAAAAATTGGGACAACCAACTGTTTACGTTAATAAACGGTAACCTGACCAATGGCTTTTTTGATTCGTTGATGCCTTTTATGCGCAATGCCATTAACTGGGCACCGCTTTATTTATTTGTAGCAGCATTTGCTGTTATTAATTTTAAGAAAAACGGCTGGTGGTGGGTGTTATTTTTATTGGCTACCGTTGCCATGACAGATATGATAGGCAACTATGGGTTTAAGCATAATTTTCAACGCTTGCGCCCTTGCAATAATCCGGAGTTGGGTACTACCATACGTATGATGGTGGATTACTGCTCCGGTGGTTTTAGCTTTACATCCAACCACGCTGCCAACCATTTTGGTATGGCTACCTTTTTTTACTTTACGGCCCGACCTTTTATTAAATATGCCTGGCTTGGTTTTGTGTGGGCCGGTTTAGTAGGTTATGCCCAAATTTATGTAGGTGTACACTACCCCTTTGATGTATTGGGCGGTACTGCCCTTGGATTAATTATTGGAACATTTACCGGTAAGTTGTATCATAAACGCTACGGAATTAGTATCTTCGATAAACAACCAATGTAGTTATTATTAATGGAAATATTTATACTGGTAGGTCTTATCCTACTAAATGGTCTTTTTTCAATGGCTGAAATTGCATTGGTGTCCTCGAAAAAATCCAGACTTGAAGCGCAGGCTAATAAAGGAGATAAAGATGCTGCTGAAGCATTGAAACTGGCCAATAAACCCGAAAATTTTCTTTCTACCGTACAAATGGGTATTACCGTTATTGGTATTTTAACGGGTATATACTCCGGCGAACAAATTACCGATGACTTTGCGGCATTTTTAGGACAATGGCCTGTATTTGGCAAATACAGTTACGGACTTGCCACTGCTATTGTGGTTATTATTGTTACTTATTTTACCATTATTTTTGGCGAGTTGGTACCTAAAAGACTGGGGCTTTCTAAACCGGAAAAAATAGCCAAAATGGTAGCCAAACCTATGAAGGTTTTAAGCACCATTACCCACCCTTTTATCTGGCTGTTAAGTAAATCAAGCAACCTGATTATTAATATTTTTGGCTTAAAATCTAACGACAACCAAGTAACAGAGGAAGAAATTAAAGCCATTATTAGTGAAGGTACCGAGCAGGGAACCATTGAAGAAACCGAACAGGAAATTATTGAAAGGGTTTTTCATTTAAGCGACCGAAACATTACCTCGTTAATGACGCACCGCAGCGATATAGTTTGGTTTAACCTGAACGACACGGAAGATATTATTAAAGAAAAAATCATCAACGAACCCCACTCTATCTACCCCATTTGCGATAGCAATATTGACGAGTTAAAAGGTGTGGTTTCCATAAAAGACTTATACGTTAGCCCCGATTATACCCGTTTTAAAGACCTGATGCGCCCCGCATTGTTTGTACCCGAAAACAATACAGCTTTTCAGGTAATGGAACGTTTTAAAGAGTCTAAACTACATTCATGTTTTATTGTAGATGAATATGGTAGTGTATTGGGAATGATTACGTTAAACGATATTTTAGAGGCCATTATTGGAGATATGCCACAGCCTGATGTACCCGATTATGAAATTGTGCATCGTGATGACGGGTCCTACCTTATTGATGCGCAAATACCTTTTTATGACTTCCTTACTCACTTTGAACAAACCGAGTGGATGAACGAAGGCGAACAGGAATTTGACACTTTGGGTGGTTTTATTTTACACGAGTTGGAACGCATACCGCATACCGGCGACAAGGTGGAATGGAGAGGTTTTACCATTGAAATAGTGGATATGGACGGTCACCGTATTGATAAAATACTGGTGAATATTAACGATAGTATTCGTGACCAAATGGAAGAGTAAAATAACCAATAAGTTTTTATTTTTTTTAACCAGCTGTATAGCCCTGATTGAGCTTTACTTGCGACGCTCCGTTCTGCTGCATTAATTCTATTGGGCATTTTGCAGCATCCCGAGCTTGTTTCGGGAACTCTGTTCGCTAATCAGCAGAGAGAAGTCAGGAAGTCCGAAAGACGGAAAGACGGAGAGTTCGAAAGGCTGTTTTGTCAATTGTCCATTGTCACTTGTCAATTTACTTCTCTCCTATTAACTATTATCAATGAACTATTAACTATTCATCATTTATAATTCCCGATTATGAATCTTGAAGAGCAACTTTTACAAGAACACTCCCGAAACAATTGCGATATAATTGTAAACTGGGTGGGTGCTTCACAAAAAAGATTCGACCAGCTATTTCAGTTGTTTTTACATGGCGAAAGCCTAACTACACAAAGAGCAGCCTGGTCAATTAGTTATGCCGTACAAAAGCATCCAAAGCTTATTGATAAACATTTCAGCAGTTTATTAAACAACCTTACCCGACCAGGTATTCATAACGCTATACGCCGTAATACTATGCGGTTATTGCAGGAAATAAATATTCCTGAAGCTTACCAGGGGCAGGCAATGGATATAGCGTTTAACTACATACTTGATCCCAAAGAAAAACCGGCAGTAAAAGCATCTTCGTTAACCGTTTTAGAAAACATGTTAACACAATACCCCGAAATTGGTGCCGAGTTAAAACTAATTATTGAAGACCAGTGGGAACAGCAAACTGCCGCCTTTCATTCAAGGGCTAAAAAGATTTTAAAGCGGTTAGAAAAGAAAAAATAATTACTTTTTTAATTTCCTTTCTGCTACACCTTTGGTAGTAATAACAACAGGTTTTATTAAACCGTTCTCATCAAAATACATTCTTTCAATGCAGGTTTCGCGGGAGTTACCACTTGTTTCGGTTATGGGTCTGCGGTGGTAAATAATATACCATTCATCGGTACCGGGTATTTGTATTACCGAGTGGTGACCGGCACCATTGGCAATAGCCGGATCTTGTTTTAATATTTTATCAATACGTTTAAATGGTCCAAAAGGAGAATCGGCAATAGCATAAGCCACGCTATAATCAGGGCCTGTCCACCCACCCTCTGACCACATAAAGTAATACTTGTTGTTGCGGATAAACATCACCGGTCCTTCTACATAACTTTCCGGTGTAATTTCTTTAAAGGTTGTACCGTCCGAAAATTTTTCAATTTTAGTAAAGTCATCGCTCAGCTTTGCAATATTACAATGCTTCCAGCCGCCATAAATAATGTAATGACTACCGTCTTTATCTTTAAATACAAACTGATCTATTGGTTGTGCGCCGTTGTAAAACTTATCAATAAGAGGTTTGCCCAATAAGTCTTTATAAGGGCCGTCTGGTTTGTTGGCTACCGCAACACCAATACCACCGGGTTCATTATCACTCTGAATATCGTTAGCGGCAAAAAACAAATAATACTTTTTTTTATTTTCTACAATTGCCGGCGCCCAAATAGCACGCCATGCCCATTTTATAACACTGGTATCAATAATACGGCTATGTTTTTTCCAGTCTACCAAATTGGTTGATGAAAATGCATCTAAAAAAAGTTGTTGTTTGTATGGTGCGGAGAAGGTAGGAAACACCCAATATTTCTTGTCAAAAATTACTGCTTCAGGATCGGCATACCAGCCTTTAAAAATGGGATTGCCGGAAAACACGGTATCTTTTTTTGCCTGTTGTTTTTGTGCGGATAAAGGAATACTGCAAAAAAGAACACTAACAGCGATAATTATTTTTAGCATGTTTTTAATTTATATATGGCCTTTGGAATACTTTTTACAAACACCGTTTGCTAAGAATAAAAATACAGTAAAATACTTATGTTTTTACTAACGGAGTTACGACTGTTGATGAGCATTACTACAGATGAAGGGCTGCGCTGCTTAGACGTAAATGGTAGCGCAGCGTACATTGCAGGCGGGCAGCGGACTGTAGCTGATTAGTATTACTGCTGCTTACAGCCCCAAATGAATTAAAAGAATAAATTATTTACACTAATAGTAACCGAGTAGCACACACCTGTGGAAAAGTTTTAACGCTTTTTATGTAATTGAATAATGATATTGCAGGAGAATAAATGCAATCAAATAAAGAAATACAAGCCCTGCTCACCCTGATTGATGATCCTGATGAAGAAGTCTTTGATGTCATTTCTCAAAAGATTATTGATTACGGCAAACCCATTATTCCAAACCTGGAAGATTTATGGGAAAATACGCTTGATACCACTGCACAAGACCGCATTGAAACACTTATACATAGATTGTATTATGGCGATTTGGCAAATGACATGCGTGAATGGGGAACAGCCGGACACCAGGATTTATTATTAGGCGCATTATTGGTTTCTAAGTTCTTGTACCCGGATCTTACTACTTCTACTACATTAAGGGAGACTGAAAAAATTAAACGTAATATTTGGTTGGAGTTAAATAACTACCTCACTCCTTTAGAACAAATAAATGTTTTCACCAGTATTTTATATAGCTACTACGGATTAAAAGGCACTGAAATAAGCTATAACAATCCCAATGAGTTTTTAATACACAAAACCATTGAATCTAAAAAAGGCAATCAGGTTGGTAACGGCATTCTTTACCTTATCTTATGCGAAATGCTGGATATTCCTGTAAGATTGGTACAGTTACCAAGACAGTTTATTTTAGCATATTTCCGGCCAGGATATACGGTTGAAAATACAAACAATCCGCAAAAGATGATTGAGTATTATATTGATCCGTCGGCGGGACAAATATATACACATAATGATGTGGATGCCTATTTTAAAAGTATATCAGTCCCTCCTTCTGCTGCACATTTTAACCCACTGAGTAATAAAGAGGTTATAAAAGTGTTGCTAAGCGAGTTTAGCAAGTGTTTTACAAAAGATGAAAACATGTACAAACACAATGAGCTACTACAATTATCTGCTTTACTGGATTAATTTGTTTACTTAGCACAATTGTTCCCAACTATTGCCTGTCCGTTTATGTTATAAACATTGAATTGTAATTTTGAAACATGAAACAGGCTACCCATTTTCCTATTATTATAATTGGCGCAGGGCCTATTGGTCTGGCTTGTGCTATTGAAGCAAAAAAAGCCGGTATAGATTACCTGATTCTTGAAAAAGGATGTTTGGTAAATTCATTGTATAACTATCCGGTTAACATGACCTTTTTCTCTACATCAGAAAGATTAGAGATTGGTAATATCCCGTTTGTAAGTAATAGCCCAAAGCCAACCAGAAATGAATCGCTGGAGTATTATCGCAGAGTAGCTATTGCCTTTGAATTAAATATTCGCTTATTTGAAGAAGTGACGACTATAGATAAGACCAATGAAAATTTTAATATTGTAACTTCAAAAAGCAGCTACACCGCTAATAATATTATTGTAGCAACAGGCTTTTACGATATACCTTACTTATTAAATGTACCGGGTGAAAATTTACCAAAAGTTACCCATTACTATAAAGACCCACACTTTTATGCTTTTCAAAATGTAGTAGTTGTTGGTGCACAAAACTCAGCTGTTGATGCAGCTTTAGAAACCTGGCGTAAAGGCGCAAAAGTAACCATGGTAATAAGAGGAAATGAAATTGGACAAAGAGTTAAATACTGGATTCGTCCGGATATAATTAATCGTATTGAAGAAGGTTCTATAAAAGCTTATTACAACAGTACGGTACAAAACATTACAGAAAAAGATATAACCATACAAACGCCTGACGGACTAGTTACAATTGATAACGATGCTGTAATTGCTACTACAGGTTATCAACCTAACCTTTCATTTTTAGCAAATATGGGGATTTTATTAAGTGATGATGCCATAAGAACTCCATTTATAAATGAAGAAAATCACGAATCAAATATTGCAGGTATTTATCTGGCCGGTGTTATTTGTGGTGGTATGAACACTCATCGTTTGTTTATTGAAAACTCAAGGGAACATGCGGTGAAGATTATTACTCATATAAAAGCGAAATGACGAAATATCAACAATCACTTTAACGGCCTTCGTCAGGCTCAGGCCGACAGGAAATCAATTTTATAAAAGCAATTATCTTATGCTTCTACATTTTTTACCACGGGGATGATTTGCCGCTTCATAAGGAGTAAGACCTCTACTACAAGCTTGTAATAATAAAACAACTAACGCCAATCCAAAAAATAACTTTATAGCTTTCATAGTAAATAAATATTGCCCGCAAGATAATGTGCAGGCAAATATTGTAAAATAGCAAAACAACTAAAAACTAAAGTTTTCTCACTACGGTTTTCTACGAAAAATAATTTTGTATTATTACACAGTCAGTTTTTTTTGGGGCTCTCAACAATAGTAACACTAATCAACTGTTGTCCGCTGCCCGCCTGCAATGTTCGCTTCGCTTCCATTTACGTCTAAGCAGCGCAGCCCTTCAACATTAGTAATACTAATCAACATCGTGTTATGCAATGGGAGTTTATAATATTTGCAAAGCTTTAAACTAAGCGTTTTGTTTGCGTACGTATTTGGTTAAAATAACAATTAATTGTCCTTCTATCTTACCTTCAATCTGTTCTGTGTTATCGGCCACAACCCTTATATTTTTAACTACCGTACCCATTTTTGCATTTAAGGTAGAGCCTTTTACATCTAATGATTTTATTAAAACAACGGTATCTCCATCTTGTAGTAAAGCCCCATTAACATCACGGTGTAAATCTACGCTACCGTCATTTTCATGATCGCCGGAGGCTTTTGCCCAGGCTAATAAATCATCGGCTAAATACATCATATCTAAATTATCTGCAGCCCAGCTTTCGTTACGTAAACGGTTTAACATGCGCCAGCTTACTACCTGCACCGCCGGAACCTCGCTCCACATACTGGTAGATAATACTTCCCAATGTTTATTATCCAATACATCTTTTTTATCAACCTGAGTCTGGCATTTTTGACAAATTAAAATACTGCTTTCTTCGGCATTACCGGGAGCAAAAGAAACTTCGTATACTTTTAAATCATTTGTTGCAGCACATAACTCACAAGTATTACCGCTTCTTGCTTTTAATATATCTTCCAGCTTCATGATAGTAACCGTTTTAATTTGCCGCGAATGTAGTAAAACTATTATACTTCGATACTGATAAAAATCAGGACAAAAAATACCGTCATTCAAAGTTGAATGACGGTACAATATTGATACTCCGTATAAACGGAATTTGATATTAATGTCCTAAAGCACTTAAATAACGTTCCGCATCTAAAGCTGCCATACAACCGCTACCCGCTGCTGTTACTGCCTGACGGTAAATTTTATCCTGTACATCACCAGCAGCAAAAACGCCTTCTACATTGGTTTTAGAAGTTCCCGGTGTGGTTAAAATATATCCGGCTTCGTCCATATCCAATACGCCTTTAAATATATCGGAGTTTGGTTGGTGACCAATGGCTACAAAGAAACCGTTGATGGCAATTTCTGATACTTCATTGGTTTGGGTATTTTTTATGCGAACAGCATTCACTGTTTTATCGCCTAAAATCTCATCCGTTTCTGTATTCCAGTACACTTTAATGTTTGGTGTTGCCAATACCCTATCCTGCATTACTTTACTGGCACGCATAACATCTTTACGTACAAACATGTGCACTGTAGTACAAAGTTTGCTTAAGTATAATGCTTCTTCAGCAGCAGTATCGCCGGCGCCAACAATAGCTACTTCTTTACCACGGAAAAAGAAACCATCACAAACGGCACAAGCACTTACGCCAAAACCATTTAAACGTTCCTCACTGGGTAAACCCAACCATTTTGCCGATGCACCAGTAGCTATAATGATGGATTGTGCTTCAATCCATTTTTCGTCGTCAATTTGTACTTTATAAGGTTTGCTGCTTAAATCAACTTTGGTAGCTAAACCAAAACGGATATCAGCACCCATTCTTTTGGCTTGTTTTTCAAAATCCACCATCATCTCGGGGCCTTGTACGCCTTCGGCATAACCGGGATAGTTTTCTACCTCGGTAGTAATGGTTAACTGACCACCCGGTTGAATACCCTGATACAATATGGGATTAAGGTTTGCACGAGATGCATATATTGCTGCTGTATAACCGGCAGGTCCGCTACCGATAATTAATACTTCTGTTTTTTCTGATACTTCTACTGACATAATTTAAAATTGTACACTATAAAAACAATAATTGCAAAAGAAAGTTTATTTACCCGAAATGCCAAAAGGCTTTGTGTACAGTTTGGGGAGGGAAATGTGAATAAAGGGAAGTCGGGAAGACGGTGAGTCCGAAAGACCGTAAGTTTAAGCAAGTCAATAGTGAGCAGTGAATTGTCAATTTAATACTCACTATTAACTATTAACTTCCATGAACTATTAACCATTAACTATTAACTATATTCTATTGCTCAAAGGCTGGCGGATGGAAGCGGTAGCTGGCCTGTAGCGATGGCAAAGCAGCTAGTCTGGCCACTACAAGCGTACAGCCGCAACTGTAGCTGACCGGAGTTACTACTGCTGATAGCCCCAAATTTAATTAGGTAATGAGGTAATTTGAAAATTAGATAATTGTGGTACAAAAAATGGCATTGTATTACTACAATGCCATTAATGAATATGCTACAGCTCTTAAAATTTATCCTAGATCCATTGCTTTTTTATCAATCTCTTCTTCTTGTTTATGCTCTTCTTGTAATTTTTTTAATTTTTTACCATAGCTTAATTTGGTAATTAATACAAACAATACCGGCACTACAAATATAGCTAAGGTAGTTGCGGATATCATTCCACCAAATACTGTCCAGCCAATGGTTTTACGGCTTTCGGCAGCAGCACCATTTGCAAAGGCTAATGGTAATACACCAAGGATAAATGCCAGCGATGTCATTACAATAGGACGTAAACGTAAACGTACCGCTTGTAAAGTTGCATGCACCACATCAATACCTTTATCTACCCTTTCTTTCGCAAACTCCACAATCAGGATGGCGTTTTTAGCGGCCAGACCAATTAGTGTAATTAAACCAATTTGCGCATAGATATTATTGGTTAAGGCCGGTATAAATGTAAGTGTAAGAATTGAACCTAATGCACCAATTGGTACGGCAAATAATACAGAGAATGGTACACTCCAGCTTTCGTATAAAGCTGCAAGGAATAAGAACACAAACACCAATGAAATTATAAACACGGTACTTTGTTGGTTACCGGCTAAAATTTCCTCACGACTCATACCACTAAACTCGTAACCATAACCGGCAGGTAGTTTTGCTGCTTCTTCCTGTAATGCTTGTATGGCTTGTCCGCTACTAAAACCATCTTTAGGTGTACCATTAATTTCAATATTACGGTAAATATTAAAATGCGATAATACAGCAGGTGCTTCAATTACCTTGGTAGTTATTAATGAACCAAGTGGTATCATATTGCCCTGACTATTGCGTACATAAAACTTCTGCATTCCTTCCAATGAGCTACGGTAGCTACTATCGGCCTGCGACATTACACGGAAATTACGTCCGTATAAGTTGAAGTCGTTTACATAACTACTACCTAAAAAGTTAGACATGGTTGTGTAAACTTCCGATACAGATACGCCTAGTTTTTTAGCCTGCTCTCTGTCCACATCAACTTTATAACTAGGTGTACGTGAACTAAAGAAGGTGTAAGCCATTCCAATTTCCGGACGTTGGTTTAACCTGCCAATAAACTCACGAGCCACAGCTTCAAATTGTCCGGCATTATCGGTACTACCACGTTGTTGCAATTGGAAAGTAAAACCTGCCGCTGCACCCAAACCAGGAATTGCCGGTGGTGCAATTACCACAATTCTTGCTTCTTTTATATCAGCCGTTGCGGCTCGTATTTTATTAATAATATCCTGTGCATGCTGACCTTTTCCTTTACGTTTATCCCATGGTTGTAAGTTTACAAACATAGTACCCGCATTAGATTTATTAGAGAAGGTTACAATGTTTAAACCAGCCAAACCACCTACTACCCTTGTCTCCGGAATTTTAGCTACACGTTCTATCAATGTTTTTAATAACTCCACGCTACGTGTGGTAGAAGCAGCTTCCTGCATTTCGTAAGTTACCATTACACGGCCTTCATCTTCTAAAGGAATAAAACCGGTTGGTTTGTTTTTAAACAAAAAGAATAAACCAACAAATAACACTACCATCATTACCAATACATACGGTGTAGCTCGTATCCATTTACCAACACCTTTGGTATAACCCATGGTAAGTTTACCAAACCATTTATTAAACCAGGCAAAAAACTTGTCTAATAGATTCTTTTTTGCACCGGCATCTTTAGTAGGTTTTAACATTAATACACACAAGGCTGGCGTTAACGATAATGCCACAAATGCTGATATTAATACCGATACTGCAATGGTAATGGCAAACTGTTGATAGAGCCGCCCCACAATACCGGGAATAAAACCAACCGGAATAAATACCGCTGCAAGAATTAAGGCAATGGCAATAACCGGTGCCGAAATTTCTTTCATGGCTTTTATGGTTGCATTCTTGGGCGACATTTTTTCATGATCAATATTATGCTGTACTGCTTCCACTACTACAATCGCATCATCCACCACAATACCAATAGCTAATACAAAGGCAAATAAAGTAAGGGTGTTAATGGTAAAACCTAAAGGACCAAAAAATATAAATGTACCAATTAACGAAACTGGTATGGCCAATATTGGAATTAAAGTAGCACGCCAGTTTTGTAAAAATAAAAACACCACCACTACCACTAATATCAAGGCTTCTACCAATGTATGCATTACCTCATTAATAGATGCTTTTACTACCGATACCGTTTCATTCGGTATAGAAAAATCGATATCTGGTGGAAAAGTTGGACGCATGGTTTCCAATGCTGCCATTAAATTTTCGTAGGTATCCATCGCATTTGCACCCGGTGCCTGGTAAATCAACATAAAAGCTGCTTCACGTACACCATTTGTACCCATGGCAAAGGCATTAATGCCATAATCAAATTTGCCTAATTGTAAACGGGCTATATCTTTTAAATACACAATACTACCATCCGCTGGTCTGGTGCGTACAATTATATTTTCAAAATCTTCCTGTTTGTTTAAACGGCTATTGGTTAATACACTGTACTCAAAAGTTTGTACACCCGGTTGCGGATTACCACCCACTGTACCACCTGCAACCTGTAAGTTTTGCTCCTGTAAAGCCGCATTCACTTCGGCTGGAGTAATACCCATTGCAGCCATTTTTTCAGGGTTCAACCATACACGCATACTAAAGTCATCGGCTCGTGTTATTACATCACCCACACCTTTTACACGCATTACCGCATCCTTTACATACAGGTTAACATAGTTACCAATAAAAGTTGCATCGTGTGTACCATTAGGTGAATAAAACGCTAACACCGCCATAATACTTGGGTTACGTTTACGAGTAGTTAAACCCAAACGTTTTACCGCATCCGGCAATGTAGGTTCCGCAACGCTGGCCCTGTTTTGTACATCCAATGTTGCAATGTCAATATTGGTACCTACTTCAAAGTTTAATGTAATACTGCTTTGTCCGCTACTGGTACTGTTACTGGTCATGTAAGTCATACCAGGTGTACCATTTACCTGTGTTTCAATTGCGGTCGTAGTAGTTTGTTCCACTGTTTCCGCATCAGCACCGGTAAAGTTACCGCTGATAGATACCGTTGGTGGTGTAATTTCCGGATACTGCGCAATGGGTAGGTTTATTAAGGATATAATACCTACCAACACTAACACTATCGATACCACCATTGCCGTTACCGGCCGTTTTATAAAAGTTTCTGCAATCATGTTTTTGTTGCTACTTATTAATTATATACAATTGCTTCAACATCGTTAAAGCTTTTATTTTTCAGCTGCATTACTACTATCATCGTCTGTTGTGTCACTCACTTGTACTGCAACAATTCTATTCAGCATTGTGTAATACCCAAATATTTGGCTACACTATTCCTACAGTAAAGACGCCAACATGGCGTCTCTACACCATTAACTATTAACCATTAACAATGAACTATCAACCATCAACTACTTCTTCACCGTAGTATCCGCAACAGCATTTACTACTATGCCCTCACGCAAACTTTGTACACCTTGCACCACAATTTTTTCACCGGCTTGTAAACCCTCACGTACAATAACATTGGCACCAACGGTACGGCCCAATACCAGTTTACGTTGAAACACTTTGCTGCTATCGCCTAACACATAAGCAAAGTAGGTACCCAATTGTTCGGTAACGGCTTTATAAGGAATGGTAATAGATGGTTCTTTACTATTGCTCAACACTCTTACGGTTGCACTCATACCGGGTTTCAATACACTCTTCTCGTTAGGAAAACTTAAACGTGTTTTAATAGTACCGGTTTGTGCATCTACAGCACGGTCAATAGCACTGATAGATCCGTTAAACGGATAAACATCTTTACCAAATGCTAAAGAAAAAGTTGAATCTTTTTTACCCGTTGTAGTTTGTAATTCCGAAAAACGAAATATCTCACTTTGGTCAACTGCAAAATCAACTGCAACAGGATTATCGCTTGATACGGTGTTTAAAATAGTTTGTCCGGCAACAACCGATGTACCGGTACGCACTTGCGAAATACCAATGGTTCCGCTGAAAGGTGCATAAATAGTAGCAAAGCCAACATTAGCTCTCACGGCATTGGCAGCAGCTTTTGCCGCATCTACTTGTTTTTTTGCAGCTTCATAAGCCGACTCCGCATAATCAACCTGTTGTTTGGCAATTGCTTCTTGTTTATCCAATTGGCGATAACGCTCTACATCACGTTGTGCTTTTAACATATTTGTTTCCTGCACTTGTACATTAGCCAATGCTTGTTGGTAGTTGGCCGAATACAATTGCTGATCGATGGAATATAACTTTTGTCCTTTGGTAACTTTTTGACCGTCTTTAAAAAATATACCGGTAATATAACCTGTTACTTGCGGACGTAATTCGGTTTGGTTTAAAGCCACCACGGTAGCCGGATACTCATCATAGTAAGCGGCATCACTTGTTTGTACCTCAACAAATGTTACGTTAGTTGGAGGCGGTGGTCCTTGTTGCTGATTTTTTTTCTCGCCGCAGGCAGCTAATAACAATACTGTTGCGGTAGCCAATAAAGAATATTTCATTGTTGTTTGCATATATAAATTCATCTTAAACGTTAGTAATGTTTTAATAACTAATAATACCTAATGCTTTTTCTACATCTACTTTACTAGCCAGTAATAAGTATAAAGCATTGAAGTAATTTATTTGAGAACTGCGTAAATCGGTTTCGGCCGTTACTACATCCAAATAAGTTTTAATACCCTCACGGTATTGCAGGTTAAGTACATCATACACTTCTTGTGCCAGTTCCACATTATCTTTTAAAGCCAGATAAGTATTATAGTTACTTTTATAGTTAGCAATTGCTGTAGCGTATTGTGTGTTAACCGTATTTCTTACATTCTCTAAATCGTAATTGGTTTTAGCCAATTGCCATTCGGCCACTTTAATTCCCTGCTTACGTTTACCACCCTGAAATATAGGCCAGGTAAGGTTTAAGCCTACATACGAGTTAGGAAAAGATTGGTTATACAGTTTACCTAAATCGTTGTTTAAAAAGTTACGAATATAGGCGCCGTTAGCACTGGCAGTTGGCAGGTACGACCATTTTTGGTAACGCAAGTTTGACTCTTGTAAATTTTTCTGTGTATTTAATAATTGATACTCAATCCTACGTGTATAATCAGGTAATGCCAAAGTATCTAACTGTGCTTGTTGCTCTAATGAAGTACTATCATATACTACGTTTAATTTTTCCGAAACCGGATAATTCATTAACGCCTTTAAGTACTCTGTTTTTGCAATTAACAATTCCTGATTACTTTTTCTGCTGGCAATAGCATTGTTTAATAAAATGGTAGCACGTTTAAAGTCGGTTTTATCAACTATACCGGCATCATAACGGGCAGTAGCATCTTTTAAACTACGTTGTAAACGAGTAATGTTTTCGTTGCTTACTTTTATTTGTTGCTCGGTAGCAATAATATCGTAAAACGCTTTGGATACATTTACGGCAACATCAATTTTACTACTGGTAGTTGTTTGTTGTGCTTGTGTACGTACTTCAGTTTTGGTACGTTGTGCCAGTAATAAATCGCGGTTAAAAATGTTTTGGGTAGCTAACAATTGTAAAGCCGATGTATTTTCCACCCCTAACTGAATAGGGTTACCACCAATAATATTGGTAGGTACATCAAAACTGTGTTGAAAAGTATAACCAAAATTTACCTGCGGGTACCAATCGGCCAAACGGCTTTTAATATTGGCTTCGGTAATTTTTTCATCGGCAATTGCTTTTTTTACAATGGCTTGCCTGTCAATTGCATAACGGACAACATTTTCGAGTGTTGCATTTTGTAAAATGCTATCGTTGCTGGTTTGTTGTGCGTTAGCGGTTGTACCGGCTAACAAAACCAATATACCTAATACAGCTATACGGCTGCTTTTTCGGGAAAAAATCATCTTCATATATATGTTTATCAAAAATCCTGGACTGTGTTGTAATACAATTTATTTCCGGTGGTTACCAGAAATATAGGCTGGCAAGAAATGTTATACAATCAAACGATTATATAAATGTCAGTAACAACACGTAAATACATGATTTGTTCTGACAAGCCGCAAAGATAATGGTTAAATAGACAACTAAGTTTACTATATGTGAAATAAATATGAAAACTTGATGGAAATGAAGAATTTAGAGGGAGATATGAGATTTGAGAATTGTGATTTCAGATTTCAGATTTGAGAATTGAGTATGTGAATAGTGAATGGTGAGTAGTGAATTTTTGTACTCAACACATTTGAATACGGATTACCTGTCTTCCGGACTTTCGGACTTTCGGACTTTCGGACTTCCCGACTTTCGGACTTTCTTCTGCTGATTAGCGATATACAGTACAAGTGTGCGACGCAAGGGACGATGATTAGAATTACTACTGCTGGTAAACAAATAAAAAATACTACATAAAAAAACAGCCCCAACGACTAGATCAGGGCTGCTTTAAAAATCCACCGAAATTCTTTTATTACCTGTACAAACAGATGTATGGAACAAAAGAAGCTGCTATGTTTAGCCTAAGTACGCTTTTAAGGCGCTACTATAACGGGCTTTTTGTAAACGTTTAATGGCACGTTCTTTAATTTGACGGATACGCTCCTTTGTCAAATCATACTTTTGGCCAATTTGCTCAATAGTTACACCTTGTTCGCCATCTAAACCGAAATATGCATTCACAATTTCGGCCTCACGTGGCGATAAAGATTTTAATACACGACGGATTTCGTTACGTAATGAATCTTTCATTACATCATCATCGGTGTCGTCGCTTCCTTCCAGTAAATCACCCATGGCTACGTCTTCGGCTTCGTGAACCGGAGCATCTAAAGATGTGTGACGGGTATTACTTTGGAAAATATTGTTTATTTCGGTCTCACTCATTTCTAACAGCTCGGCTAATTCTTCAGTTGATGGCTCACGCTCATGCTCCTGCTCAAACGCCATGTAAGCTTTGTTAGCTTTATTGTAAGTACCAATTTTGTTTTGTGGTAAACGTACCAAACGTCCTTGCTCAGCTAAAGCCTGCAAAATTGACTGACGGATCCACCAAACGGCGTAAGAAATGAATTTAAAACCTTTGGTTTCGTCAAAACGTTGTGCCGCTTTAATTAAACCTAAGTTTCCTTCATTAATTAAGTCGCTTAAAGAAAGACCCTGGTGTTGGTATTGTTTTGCTACCGATACTACGAAACGTAAGTTGGCTTGCACCAATTTATCCAAAGCCCGTTGATCGCCCATTTTAATACGTTGTGCCAACGTAGTTTCTTCTTCGGGGGTAATCATCGAGATTTTAGAAATTTCCTGCAAATACTTTTCTACCGCTTGAGAATCTCTGTTCGTAATCTGGGTTGCAATTTTTAACTGCCGCATATTATAATAATGTCTGTTTTATTTTATAAAACGAAAAAAGGAACCGAATTGTTTGCAGGATATTGGTAAAGGTCGGTTAAAGTGATTAAAAGGTTAACTAAAAGCAAAGGTACAACGCAAAAGCCAAATCTCATAGCCTTTGTTAATAATTTGGCGCAAAATAAGGCCCGGTTTCACCTATGTATTTGGGGAAACTGGCAACAGTAGCCGTTTACAGGCAGGTATAAAAAAAATTTGCTTATCTATAACACGTTAATTTTTAACCCAAAAATGTGCATTACTTATTTACAACAGCCTTTGCCTTGTGTTTTTTATGCAACCAAAACCACAGACCCAAACCCGCTAAAAACATTAAAGTTGATATTAATTCGGCTTGTGTAGGATGAAAACCCAAGAAATCCATTTTGGTATTAACCCTTATTTTTTCTACAAAAAAGCGTTCCAGGCCGTTAAACATTAGGTATAAAGCAAACAATGCACCGGGTACTTTAATTTTTTTGCGTAAACTCCATAAAACGCCAAAAAGAATAAGGGACACTACTATTTCGTAAAAAGGAGTAGGAAATGCGGGTATTGGTAAATGATTACAATATTTACCTGCACAATCGGCCAGTTGTACACCCGTTTCGTTTACATTATGCGGATAATTGTAAGCAAACATCCAATCGGGTAAAAAACTTAAAAAGCCGGGTTTGGCAAAAAAAGCATGCTCCGTACCGGTATGGCTAAAAAACTGTGTGTTAGCCTGCAACGCCTGGTTAAAAGTTTCCACCGTACCGCCTGCCACTAAATTACCTGCAGCATCGGTAGTGTAAGCGGCGTTATAAATGCCCCAGTCACCATCGCCGGAAACCTGACAACCAATACGGCCCAAACCATAAGCCAACATCATAGTGGGTGCAGCCGCATCGTTTAAATGCCAAAAACCAATTTTATGTTTACGTGCATACCACCAAATGGCCAATGCCGCACAAATTAAACCACCATAAAAAGTTAAACCACTTACCGAGAAAAACGAAGAGGGATCTTTAACAAACGTATCCCAGTTTTCAAAAGTATCAAACAATTTGGCACCCAATAAACCAAATACTAATGCTAAAATAGTAATCTCTCCTACCCTGTCCTGTGGCCACACACGTACCGTTCTTTTTTCGGGCTTGGGTAATTTTTGTTTATTTTTTTCGTACCATTTTAAAAAGCCAAACAGCAAAGCCAAAGCTATACCACCGGGCCAGCTACCAATACCTGAAAAAATATATTGTTGCGGATCTTCGGTAACAGAACTGTTTAATAAAAACAAGCCCAATATTTTGTAGCCAAACAAAAAACCGAAAAATGCATTCATTAAAATTTCCACTATCGTAGCCGGCTGCCCAACTGTAATGCTCATTTCGGTAGGCAACAGTAAACCTTCGCTGCTTTTGCGTTTAAGTTCTTTAGCTAATACCATTGCCGATAAAATAAATGCAATAGCAACAAAAAACCCAAAGGAATTAACAATGCTTAAAAACTTCCACTCAACACCAAAAAAATCCTTGAATACGTAATAAAGATTGGGATACATAGTACACTAATAATTATGTAAGAAAGCGAAAATACGTAAACCACCGTTAAGTAAGGCAAATTGCAGTTTTTTTCAATCCAGTGGTGGCACACCAGCAAATTAGCAAATAGGATTAGGTACCTCATTCGCATACTAATTATTTTAGTATATTTGTAGCTAAATTAGTTAGTATGTTCAAGGGAATGAATGGAATAGCTTTTGGTAAAAAATTTACAACCAATGAAGA
>PJTT01000459.1_pt1 | contig 29837 bp, 30 predicted proteins | sample 1512261 | NCBI WGS metagenome assembly PJTT01 (sample SAMN08177685, study PRJNA422409) | Soil metagenome, whole genome shotgun sequencing project. | isolation source: Soil (2) enriched on wood chips | place: USA: Madison | collected 2015-01-15
AACTGGCCAGGATTGCGTGGGGTGTATTCAAGAGCGGCAAGGATTTCGACCCAGCCATGTTGAAAGTGGGTCAAGCCTGCTTCCAGCAGGCTTGACCACGAACATAGGATCTCGGCTCTACAAGGTCCAGTAGATCCACGCCATGCGTGGATGCCCCCCGCGTCCCGTCGAAATCGAAGACTTCACAACCCACAAGCACGCCAACCGCGACCATGGGCCGCCCCACGCCCACGAGTTCCGCCGAGGATGCTGCAGAACCTGCTCCATTTCGCGCCGCTGCTGACGGCAGTGATGACCTGCGTGACCGCCTTGATCTGGGTGGTCTACCTCAATTTCTTCCTGCGCAGCTACCGCCGCCAGCAGCGCCCGTCGATCCTCATCACCTCCGGTGCCGGCCGCAACCTGGATGCGCACTGTTTCGTGACCAACCTGGGCCTGGAGCCGGTGTACCTGCTGGACGTGGTGATCGATCTGATCGAACCCGACGGCACCGTGGTGCGCGCGGTCATCCCCGAGCGCACCGAGCACTGGAGCAAGGGCGCGCCCAGCGAGGACGAGGACATCCGCCGCGCCACCAACGTCGGCCCGCTCAGCAGCGGCGGTGAGCGCGATCTGGGCCGGTTCCGCACGCTCATCGACCGCGCCGGTACCGAGAACCCGGACATCAAGACCGGCAACGCCTTCACCAGCCTGGAAGTCACCGTGGTCATCGTCACCGCCAGCCAGGCCGAGCTCTGTGGTGCCTCGCGCTGCTATCGCATCGAATACGGCGCCGACGGCACGCCGCGATTGAAGGCGCGGACCATCAAGGCCGCGCAGCTGCAGGGGTACTTCGCGCGCCGGAACCTGACGCGGTTGTTGACCACGCAGCTCGAAGCCGGCGGAAAGCGCGCCGCGCCTTGATCCGGTAGATGCCAACCTTGGTTGGCATGGATCAGGGCGCGCCGACCACGAAGAGCGACTACCCGATCAGCGCGGGATAGTCCGTATAGCCCTCCGCGCCCTGGCTGTAGTACGTCGCCATCTGGTCCTTGTTCAACGTGCTGCCGCTGCGCAGGCGGGCAACCAGGTCCGGGTTGGCCAGGAATGGACGGCCGAAACTGATCGCATCGGCGATGCCTGCTGCAAGATCGGCCTGGGCACGCTGCAGGGTGTAATCGCTGTTCAGGATCAAGGGGCCGCTGAAGTACCTGCGCAGCAGCGGTGAGAGGCGGGGAACATGGGTCGCGCCGAACGTGCCCTCCGGGCCGGGCTCGCGCAGCTCCAGGAATGCGATGCCGAGTGCATCCAGCGCAGTGGCGGCGGTACTGAACAGCGGTGCCGGGTTGCTGTCGTCCACGCCATAACTCTCACCGTTCGGGGAAAGGCGGACGGCGGTGCGCTCGGCGCCCACGACATGGGCCACCGCCGCGACGACTTCAACCAGCAGCCGCACGCGGTTATCGACGCTGCCGCCGTAGCCGTCCGTGCGCGCATTGCTGCTGTCACGCAGGAACTGGTCGATCAACTGGCCGTTGGCGGCGTGGATCTGCACGCCGTCGAAACCGGCGGCGATGGCGTTGCGGGCGGCCTGCACATAGTCCTCCACCAATGCAGGAATCTCCGCGGCATCCAGCGGCCGCGCCTGCTCGAAGGGCTGCTTGCCGCCATAGGTGTGTGCGTCGCCAGGCATGGTGGTGGCGCTGGCCGACACCGGGTGCAGGCCGGTCACCGCCGAGTGTGCCATCCGGCCCATGTGCCAGAGCTGGGCCATGATGCGCCCGCCGCGTGCATGCACTGCCTGCGTGATGGGCTGCCAGGCATGTACCTGCTCCTGCGACCACAGGCCGGGCGCGTAGGGCCAGCCAACGGCGTGGCGGGAAATGCCGGTGGCCTCGGCGATGATCAGGCCGGCGGTGGCGCGCTGCGCGTAGTACTCAGCCATGATCGGCGTGGGCACATGCCCCTGGGTGGCACGTGCGCGGGTCAGCGGCGCCATGATGATGCGGTTGGGGGCGCGCAATGCGCCGAGCGCGATGGGATCGAACAGGGTTGCCATGGGAGGTCTCTGCGTGGGGTGTGCAGGGATTCTGGTCTCCGCACCCTTCGGGAAACAGCCATGCAGCCAGCGAACTCTTTTGCCTGCCGTGGAAGAGTGGCCGCTCAGGCCTGCAGGATGAGCGGCTCGGAAGACGCGGCCCAGGAGACGCATGGGCAGAACGCATGCCGGCGCTCGTCTTCGCTCAGGCAGTTGTCACGGTGGATGGGCTGGCCGCCGGTGTAGGTGGTGATGCAGGCGCCACATTCGCCGCGCCTGCAATCCGAGGCCAGCCAGGCGCCGGCGGTTTCCATGGCGTCCAGCAGCGTCGTTCCCACCGGCACGTCCAGCTGCAGCCCCGATTCGGAGAGCACCAGCGAAACCGGTCCGTCGGTCATCGTCCAGGCCGGACCGAAGCTCTCGAAGTGCACCCGCCTGGCGGCGATGCCATGTGACTGCGCGGCCAACCGTACCCGGTCGATCAGTCGCGAAGGTCCGCAGACGTGGAAGTGGGTCGTCGGCGAATCTGCGTGCGTGGCCAGCAGGTGTTCGACATCGATCCGACGGAAGCTGTCGCTCTCGCTGAAGTACAGCGTCACCGCATCGTCGCCATCGTGGGCCAGGCGATCGGCGAAGGCCATGCCCGCACGGGACTTGGCCGAATAGTGCAGTTCATGCGAGCGGCCCTCGCTGCGCAGTCGCTCGAGCATGCCCAGCATCGGGGTGATGCCGATCCCACCGGCGATCAGTACGTGATGGCTGGCCTCGGCGACCAGGTTGAACTCGCTCACCGGCGAGGAAGCTTCCAGCAATGCGCCCACGTCCAGATGGTCATGCAGGTAGGCCGAGCCACCGCGGCCGTTCGGATTCTTCTTCACTGCGATTTCGTAGTACGCCCCGCCTTCGCAGGGCGATACCAGCGAGTACTTCCGTTCCAGCAGATCGGCGCCCGGGCTGAATGCCAGCACGAGGTGCGAGCCGGGTTCGAAGGCGGGCAGGGGCTGGCCGTCGGCCGACGCGAGCCGGATCAGGCGGACGCCGGGCACCAGTGCCTGGGCAAGAGTGACGCGCAACTGCATGTTCAAAGGCCTTTGGGCAGGAAGGGGGATGCATCGACGAACGCGCTGTGCAGTGCCTCGGGAAGCGAGGTTTCCCGCCATGCCTCGGTCCTGAACTGCCAGAAGCGCCCGGTGCCGCCGGTCACGCCAGCGGGGTCCGGCTGGTTCCAGAGCATTTCCGCACGCCCGGTCAGCTGCAGCAGCCGGCGCTGTTCGTAATCCGGGAAGACCAGGCCGGCACGCGGGTCCAGCAGGACATTGCCGGCACTGTTGAACATGCCGTTGCCGTTGTAATCGGGAATGCGCAGCAGATCGCCGTCCAGCACCTGCACGAAGCCGGGCGGGCCGCCGCGATGGGTGCAGTCGGCGCCGTGGGTCGCGTGTGCCGTGGCCAGGAAGAAGGTGTCCACGCTGCGGAGCAGGGCACGCTGGGCCTCGTCCAGGGCCTGGCCCTGGCGGACCTCGGCGGGCATCGGCTGGCTGGAGGCATCCGGCAGATCGATCACGCGGCGCTGGATGTAGCGCGGGCAGATGGGGACCGATTCAGTCACCCTGATCACCACGCGACCGTCCTCGAGATGCGCGTCGCCGTTGATCTTGAGGCGCTTGCGGGTCTGCAGCTCCAGCAGCAGGAGGCCCACCCGGCCGTCCTGCGCGATGTTCTCCCACAGCGGGTCGTGGACCTGCCGGGCCAGCTTCTGCAGGTCGATCTGCAGGCTCGCTGCATCATCGGAGGGCTGCAGGAATCCGGCTTCGCCGATCAGGATCGATGCCCAGACCCGCCCCTGCGCATCCACGCTGCCAACGTAGGCCATGCGCTGTTGCCGCACGAACGGCAGGGCCGGGCGGATGATGTGGTCGGCGACGTTGGCGCCATTGCGGCTGGCGACCTCTGATTCATGGGCCAGCCGCTGTGCCTGCAGCTCACCCTCGTGGAAGTTGGCGGTCCTGTGCATGCGCGGATCCTCTGCCGCACCGGCGGCGTGGCGCACATGCTAGGAAGCGGCGGCAGGTGCCGAAACCGTGCACGCCGGAATTGACTATTTCCTGCCGGGCAATGGCGGGCCGGTGGCGTCTGCTACGCTTGCCGCACACAGTGGAGTGCTGCGCATGGATCACGTCCGCCTGATGCAGGTCTTCGTTGCCGTGGTGGAGGCGCAGGGGTTCGCGCCCGCCGCCCGCCGGCTGGACCTTTCCCCGGCCAGCGTGACCCGCGCGGTGGTCAGCCTGGAGCAATCGCTGGGCGTGACACTGCTGGTGCGCACCACCCGCAGCATGCGCCTGACCGAGGCAGGCAGCCGTTACTTCGAGGAATCGCGCTCGATCCTGCAGCAGATCGACGACCTGAACGCGTCGCTGGCCGATGCCAACGCCACGCCCAAGGGGCCGATCACCCTCACCGCGCCCGTGCTGTTCGGGCGGATGGTGGCCATGCCGATCGTCGTCGGGTTCCTCCAGCAGCACGCCGAAGTGCAGGTGACCGCGCACTTCTCGGACCGCAACCTCAACCTGGTCGATGAGAACATCGACGTGGCGATCCGGATCGGCTGGCTGCCGGATTCGGGCATGCGTTCGATGCAGGTCGGCCAGGTGCGCCACGTGCTCTGCGCATCGCCGCGCTACCTGGCTGCGCGCGGCACGCCACGGCACCCGGCGGAGCTGACGACGCACGATCTCGTGACGGCCGCAGCGCTGTCACCGCGGCTGGACTGGCGCTTCGGTTCCGCTGAGCATCCCGTGCAGGTGAAGGTGCGCCCACGCATCGTGGTGTCCAGCAACGATGCCGCCATCGCTGCCATTTCCTCGGGGTTCGGCATGGCCCGGCTGTTGTCCTACCAGGTTGCCGACGAGGTGGCAGCAGGGCGCCTGGTGGTCATTCTCGAGGACTTCGAGGAGCCGCCGTTGCCGGTTCACATCCTGCACCGGGAGTCGATTACCGGCTCTGCCCGTGTCCGTGCCTTCATCGACCACCTGGCCGGCGCGCTGCGAACCCTGCCGGTCCTGCGCTGATTGCAGCAGGCTGGCGCAAGACTCAATTGCGGCCGGACCGATTTCCGGTGGCTTTCCGCGTCCCTATCGTTGCCGTGTCGCCGCCGCTCTGGCTGGCGGCCCCCATTTCAACGCTGAGGATGTCCCATGAAAGCTGCAATTGTCGTGTTGTCCGATCCCAATGCCGGTGAAGAAGCGCTGGGCCGAGTGTTCAACGCACTGGCCGCAGCCTACGATTTCAAAGCCAAGGGCAGCGATGTCCGCATCTATTTCCACGGCACCGGTACGCGCTGGCCGGAAGTGCTGTCCAGCGTGAACCACCCCATCAACGTGCTGTTCGAAGCGGTGAAGGGGAGCGTGGTGGGCGTGTCCTCGGGGTGTGCCGACGTGTTCGGTGCCAAGCAGGGCGCCGAGGCCGCAGGCTTCAGCCTGGTGCAGGAAAACATGGTGCCGGGCACCTCGGGCCTGCCCAGCGTGGCGGACATCGCCGCTGACGGCTACACGGTGCTGACCTTCTGAGTCGATGGCGGGGGCGACCGGCGCCGGTCTGCCGCCCCCGTCGCACGCACCCTGCTACGGATGAAAGCCATGCCTGGATTCGACTACGACCTGTTTGTCATTGGCGGCGGCTCCGGGGGTGTCCGCGCGGCGCGCCTGGCGGCATCGCTGGGCAAGCGCGTCGCCATTGCCGAGGAGTATCGCTTCGGTGGCACCTGCGTGATCCGCGGATGCGTGCCGAAGAAGCTGCTCGTGTACGCATCGCAGTACCGCGAGCACTTCGAGGATGCGGCAGGCTTCGGCTGGGATGTCGGCCCGGCACGCCTGGACTGGCCACGGCTGACCGCAGCCAGGAATGCCGAGGTGGCCCGCCTGGAGTCGCTCTATCGCAATGGCCTGGATGCCAGCGGTGCCGAGCGGATCGAAAGCCGTGCCGAGCTGCGTGGCCCGCACGAGGTGCGCCTCGTGGCCGATGGCCGTATCGTGACGGCCGAGCGCATCCTGGTGGCCACCGGCGCTGTGCCCAACCGCCACCCCGCGCTGCCGGGGCACGAGCTGTGCATCACCTCCAACGAAGCCTTCGATCTGCAGGAGCTGCCGGCGTCGATGGTGATTCTTGGCGGTGGCTACATCGCTGTCGAGTTTGCCAACATCTTCCATGGACTGGGCGTCGAAGTGACGCTGGTCTATCGCGGCAAGGAGATCCTGTCGCGTTTCGATCACGATCTCCGCGCGGCGCTCCACCAGGCGATGCAGGACAAGGGCATCACGGTGCTGTTGTCCGACGTGGTGGAAGAGGTATCCAGGACCGGCGATGGTCGTCTCCTGGCCCGTACCCTGCAGGGCAGGGCGTTGAGCGCTGATGTGGTGATGCTTGCACTGGGCCGCCAGCCCTCGACGGCTGGCCTGGGGCTGGACGCCGCCGGTGTCGGCCTCGACGAACGCGGCGCAATCCGCGTTGATCGCTTCTCACAGACCGGCGTGCCGTCCATCTACGCGCTGGGCGATGTCACCGACCGGGTGCAGCTCACCCCGGTGGCCATCCATGAGGCCATGTGCTTCATCGAGACGGTCTACAAGGGCAATCCCACCGCACCGGACCATGAACTGGTTCCCACGGCCGTCTTTTCCCAGCCCGAGATCGGCACGGTCGGCCTCTCCGAGGAGGCGGCAGCCGAGCAGTTCAGCGAGATCGAGGTCTATCGTGCGCAGTTCCGCCCGATGAAGGCCACGCTGTCGGGCCGGCCGGAAACGATGCTGATGAAGCTGGTGGTGGATGCAGCCAGCCGGCGCGTGGTCGGTGCGCACGTACTTGGCCACGATGCGGGTGAGATGGCACAGCTGCTCGGCATCGCGCTGAAGGCCGGCGCAGGCAAGGATGATTTCGACCGCACGATGGCGGTGCATCCCACTGCGGCCGAGGAGCTGGTGACGATGTACAGCCCGAGCTACCGCATCCGCGACGGCCAGCGTCTTTGAACCGCGCAGGGAGTGGACAATGAACAAGCTGCTGGCGATGGATGTCTTCGTGCAGGTGGTCGACACGGGCGGATTCACCCGCGCGGCGGAGAACCTGCAGCTGCCCAAGGCGACCGTGTCCACCCTCATCCAGTCGCTGGAACGTTCGCTTGCGGTCAAGCTGCTCCATCGCACCACCCGCCACGTGAGCGTCACCGACGACGGGGCGGCCTACTACGAGCGTTGCCTGCAGATCCTGGCCGACGTGCGCGATGCGGACGATGCCGTGGCCGGCAGCCGGGCATCGCCCGCAGGCCGGCTGCGCGTGGACGCACCGACCGGCCTGGCCAGCGAAGTCATCATCCCGGCGCTTCCGGGATTCTTCGCCGCCTACCCGGACATCCGCCTGGAACTCGGCTGCAGCGATCGGCCCGTCGACCTGGTCGAAGAGGGCGTGGACTGCGCGATCCGCGGCGGGCGGCGGCTGCGTGATTCGCGCCTGGTGGCGCGGCGGGTTGGCACGATGCAGTACGTCACCTGTGCCGCCCCGGCGTACCTGGCGCGCTTCGGCAGGCCGGTGCATCCGGATGACCTCGCGGACCACCACTGCGTGAATTACTTTTCGGTCAGGAACGGGCGGATGTTCGACTGGTACTTCGCCAGGGGCGCCGAGCGGGTCCAGGTGGGGCTATCCAGCCACCTCGCCGTGAGTGACAGCTACGCCTACGTGGCGGCCGGGCTGGCGGGCCTGGGCATCGTGCAGATGGCCGATTTCCTGATGGCGCCGATGATCGAGGACGGGCGCCTGGTCCGTATCCTCGACGGCTGGAGCAACGAGCCCTTGCCGGTGCACGTGGTCTACCCCGAAAACCGGCACCTGTCGGCCAAGGTCCGTGTGTTCCTGGACTGGGTGGCCGAGCTGTTCGCGCAGCACGCCTCCCTGCGGTGACGTGCTGGCGCTTGCCACATTGCCTTTCCGTCGTCAGCTGCGCGGCAACTGCTTGTAGGTGTCGATGACGCGGGCGGAGTAGGTCAGTGCCGCACCGGCATTGAGCGCGATCGCCACGGCCAGCGCCTCGGAGATCTCTTCAATCGATGCGCCGGCCTGCTGTGCGCGCTCGGTATGCACGGCGATGCAGCCATCGCAGCGGGTGGTGACGCCGACCGCCAGCGCGATCAACTCATGCATCTTCGCATCCAGATGCCCACTCCTGGCGGCGGCACCGTCCAGCGTGGCCACGCCGCGCAGTACGTCGGGGCTCAGTTTCGCGTAATCGCCAACGCGCTCCATCAAGGCGGCGCGATAGGCATTCCAGTCCTGCATCATGGTCGGTGTCTCCTGGGTTCGTCGGGAAGGTTCGCCGGGCACGCAGCGCGCCCGGCGGGGATCTGCTGGCCGATGGCCATCAGGCAGCGGCAATGCCTTCGGCTTCCAGCGATGCGCGCACGCTGGGGCGTGCCTGCATGCGGGCCATGAACCGCTGGATGGCGGCATAACCGGTGATGTCCAGGTTCACCCGCGGGGTCCAGGAGAGCACGTTGTAGAGATACGCATCGGCAATCGAGAAGCGCTGGCCCAGCACATAGTCACGGCCGGTCAGCTTTTCGTCGATGTACTCGAACTTGTTGACCAGGTTGGCGTCGGCGAAGCGCGCCTTGGTCCCGGTGTCCACCACCGGGGAGAACATCACGGCCATGTTCTTGTGCAGATCGCTGGCGACGAAGTTCAGCCACTCCAGCGCGGTGTAGCGCTCGCGGCTTCCGAACACCGGCATCAGCCCGGCTTGCGGGTTCTGGTCGGCAATCCACTGCAGGATCACCGCACCTTCGGTGAGGATGTCGCCGTCATCGAGTTTCAATGCGGGCACGAAGCCCTTCGGCGTGACCTGGTAGTAGTCGCCTTCCACGGTCTGCTTGGTCTTGAAGTCGACCTTGACCAGGTCGAATGCCTGGCCGGCTTCACGCAACGCGATCTGCGACGCCAGGCCGCAGGAGCCGGGGGAGTAGTACAGTTTCATGGATGCCTCGGGGGTAGGGTGGGGCGGGGGCGCAGGCGGGTGCCTAGCGGGTAAGGGTGTCGAAATCGCTGGCGTCGTGGCGCTCGCGCAGGAACTGGCCGGGCTCGCCGGTGGTGCGGTTGACCCGGCGGCCGCGGTCGACCGCCGGCCGTTCCGCGATGGCCTTGTGCCAGCGCATCAGGTGGGTGTAGTCCTGCACCGCGAGGAATTCGTGGGTGCCGTAGACGCCGAACAGGCTGCTGGGATGCCACGGCCAGACCGCCATGTCGGCAATGGTGTACTCATCGCCGGCGAGGAATTCGTGACTTGCCAGGTGGGCATCCAGCACGTGCAGCTGGCGCTTGACCTCCATGGCATAGCGGTCGATCGCGTATTCGATCTTCAACGGCGCATAGGCGTAGAAGTGTCCCAGCCCACCACCGACGAACGGGGCGGTGCCCATCTGCCACATCAGCCAGTTCAGGGTGCGCGTGCGCGCGCGTCGTTCGGTAGGCAGGAACGCACCGAATTTCTCGGCCAGGTAGACCAGGATCGAACCGCTTTCAAAGACGTTGATGCCTGGCTCGACCGAGCGGTCCACCAGCGCGGGAATCTTCGAGTTCGGGTTGATCTCCACGAAACCGCTGCCGAACTGGTCACCCTTGAAGATGTCGATCAGCCAGGCGTCGTACTCGGCGTCGCCATGGCCCGCGGCCAGCAGTTCCTCCAGCAGCAGGGTGATCTTCTGGCCGTTGGGCGTGCCCTGCGAATACAGCTGCAGGGGGTGCTTGCCGACCGGAAGGGCCTGCTCGAAGCGGGCGCCGGACACCGGGCTGTTGATGCTGGCGAACTGGCCGCCGTACTGGGTTTTCGGGTTCCAGACTTTCGGCGGGACATACCCGGCCGGCTGGTTCTCAAGCGTCGTGTCGTTCATCGTCGACTCCAGGAAAGAAGAGGCTGCACGGTGGCCGGAGGTGGTGTGGATGTGTTCCGGCGACCTGCAGCGAGTCTAGGCAGTGGCCTGCGGGGCATATACGGGAGCGGGGCGAATTGAGTGTTCAGTGGCTTGAACAGTCGGCCTAGCGGCTGCCGGGGATGACGAAGCTCGGCCAGCCGCGCATGTGATTGATGAAGCGTTCGCTCAGCCCGCCCGCGCGCAGGTACTGGGCAGGCACCGGCAGGCGCACGCTGTCGAAGTAGGGGTTGGCCCGCACCTGGTGGGGGAAGTCACGCTGCAGGATGCCCGCGCGCGCGATCAGTACGAAGTCGCAGCCCTGGTCCAGCAGTTCGGCGCAGCGCTGCGCGCCCATGATCCGGCCCGCTACGCCCACGCGCACGCCACGCCGGGGAATGCGGGTGAACACGCTCAGCATCGTCTGGCCCTTGAAGCTTCCTTCGCGCACCACCTGTGCGGAGTCCCAGAGCGCCAGATCGAGGTAGTCGATCAGCTCCCGGTCGAGGATGTGCGCGGTGATCTCGCGCAGTTCTTCCAGTTGCAGGCCATAGCGCTCCACCGACAGCCGCCAGCCGATCTGGAAGTCCGGGCCGCAGGCGAGACGCACGCCCTCCATGACCTCCAGGGTCAGTCGTGCGCGGTTCTCCAGGCTGCCGCCGTACTGGTCGCTGCGATCGTTCAGCAGTGGCGACATGAACTCCGAGAGGATCCAGCCGAAGGCACCGTGCAGGGCAACGCCATCGAAGCCGGCGGTCTGCGCGCGGCGGGCGGCGCTGATGAAGCTGTCACGGATGCGCTGCACCTCTTCGGTGCTCAGTGCATCCACGCCGGGTACCGTGCGGGCGGACGCGGGCGATGGCCGGCCGCCCAGTTCCGGTTGCGCGCGGTGCCCGGCATGGTGCAGCTGCACGGCCGACAGGCTGCCACTGCTGCGCAGGGTCGACGCCATTTGGGACAGGCCCTGGAGGTGCTCGTCACGGTGGATGCCCAGCTGCCGGGCGAAGGCAATGCCGCCGGCTTCGACCGTGGTCGCACAGGTGGTTACCAGCGCATAGCCACCTTCGGCAACCTGGCCGATCCAGTCCTGGTCGAATTGCGAGGCGAAGCCATCCTGCTCGCTCTGCTGGTTGGTCAGCGGTGCCAACATGAAGCGGTTGCGCATGGGCGGACCATGCAGGAGGGTCAGGGGCTTGAACAGATCGTCTACGGACATGGGGATTCCAGGAAAGGGCGGGGCTGCAGCCGTGCAGCCCCGCGGGGTCAGCGTGCGGCGGAGGAAAGGCCGGCAGTGCGGGCGTCCCAGCCACCGCCGAGCGCGCGGACCAGGTCCACGGTGGCCCGTGCCCGCTCACCCTCGGCCTGGATGAGCGCCTGCCGGCTGCGCAGGTGCGTGCGTTCGGCATCAACCACCAGCAGGTAGTCGGCATCGCCGTTGTCGAAACGCGCCCGCGCGGCGGCGGCGACCCGCGCCGAGGTCTGGCCGGCGTCCCACGCATAGGCCTGGCGCTCGTCCAGCGTACGGATCGAGACCAGCGCGTCTTCGACCTCGGCGAAGGCGCGCAGCACCGTCCTGCGGTACTCGGCCACGCGCTCGTCATGGCGGGCATGGGCCAGCGCGACTCCGGCACGACGCTTGCCGCCATCGAACAGCGGCAGGTTCAGTGCCGTGCCGACCAGCGGTCCGAGCAGGAACGTGCGCTGGGTCCAGCGGGTCAGGTTGCCCAGTTCGCTGGAGGCATAACCTGCCGAGCCGGTCAGTGAGAGCGAGGGAAAGAACGCGGCGCGCGCCACACCGATGCGCGCGTTGTCGGCGGCCATCGCCCGTTCGGCGGCGGCGATGTCGGGGCGCCGCTCCAGCAGCGCCGAGGGCAGGCCTGCTGGAATCTGGACCGTCGTGGCGCCGATGTCCTCCACCTGCAACGCGAAGCTGGCCGGAACCTGCCCCAGCAGAACGGCCAGGGCGTGGGTGGTCAGAGCATGCTGCTGTTCCAGGGCGGAGAGCTCGGCCTGGGTATCGAGCAGTTCCGTACGCGCCTGATCGGCCAGCGAGGGCGCCACGGCACCGGCGTCAAGCCGCTCCTGCAGGATGCGGACCGCTGATTCGCGCAGGCCGACCGTTTCGCGCAGCAGGGCCCGCTCGGCCTGCAGCTGGCGCAGGCTGAAGTAGGTACGTGCCACGTCGGCCTGTACCAGCAGCAGCATCTGCTGGGCCAGTGCGCTCTGCTGGCCGGCATCGGCGTGGGCGGCCGCCACGCCTGCGCTCACCCGGCCGAACAGATCCACCTCATAGGCGACCTGGGCCTGCGCGCGCCAGAGCGTCTGCGTGCTGCCCGCGCTGCCATGGCCATCGCCGAGTTCGGTACCGCTGCTGCGCTGCCGGGTCGGGCCGAAGCCCGCGTCCAGCGCAGGAAACCGTGCCGCCTGGCTGCGGGCGGTCAGAGCGCGGGCCTGCTGGATGCGCGCCATCGCGATGGCGGCATCCGGCCCGGCCGCCAGCGCCTGTTCCTGCAGCTGGACCAGGGTCGCATCGGCAAACAGGTTCCACCAGGGCGAGGGCACGGCGCCGTCGGCGGGTTCGGCGGGCTTCCAGGTGCCGGCGGCTTCACCGGCCTGCAGTGCAGGCTGGGGTGAGGCCTCTGCTTCGGCATAACGGGCCGGCACGTCGAATGCTGGGCGGTCCTCGCGCGGCACCAAAGAACAGGCCGAGACGAACATCGCACACAGCACGGCCAATGCTGCCCGTGCAGGGCCACGCGCCGCAGCGCGCGTCAGGTTGAAGGCGTTCATGCATGGTCCTCCGTGCGCACGGGTTCAGCGTGATGCGGCACGATGTCCGGCGCGGTATGCCGGCTGGCCGAGCGCAGTGGCCTGCCACCGCCCAGGGCGCGTACCACGACGTAGAACAGCGGGGTCAGGAACAGGCCGAACAGGGTGACCCCGATCATCCCGAAGAACACCGAAATGCCCATCGCCTGGCGCATCTCCGCGCCCGCGCCGGTGGACAGCACCAGCGGCACTACGCCCGTGATGAAGGCCAGCGATGTCATCAGGATGGGCCGCAGGCGCAGCCGGCAGGCCTCGATGACCGCCTTCACCGTAGGCATGCCCGCCATTTCCAGTTCGCGTGCGAACTCGACGATCAGGATCGCGTTCTTCGTCGCCAGGCCCACCAGCACGATCAGTCCGATCTGGGTGAAGATGTTGTTCTCACCGCCGGTCAGCCAGACGCCGAACAGGGCCGAGAAGATGCTCATCGGAATGATCAGGATGATCGCCAGCGGCAGGGTCAGGCTTTCGTACTGGGCCGCCAGCACGAAGAACACCAGCAGTACGCACAGCGGCAGGATCCAGATCGCACTGTTGCCGGCGATGATCTGCTGGTAGGTCAGGTCGGTCCATTCGTAGGTCATGCCCGGTGGCAGGGTCTCGGCGGCGATGCGTTCGATGGCGGCCATCGCCTGGCCCGAGGAGTAGCCCGGTGCCGGGCTTCCAGTCACATCGGCTGCGGTGAATCCGTTGTAGCGCAGCACCTGGTCGGGGCCGTAGGTCTGGCCGACCGTGGCCACCGAGGCAATGGGAACCATCTGCCCCGAATCACTGCGCACGTGCAGCTGGCCGATGTCTTCCGGTCGGGCGCGGTACTGGCTGTCGGCCTGCATCCGCACCTGGTACACGCGGCCCAGGAAGTTGAAATCATTCACGTAGTACGAACCGAGGAAGGCCTGCAGGGTGCCCAGGACCGATGGCGTGTCCACGCCCAGCTGCTCTGCGGCTGCGCGGTCAACATCCACTTTCAGCTGCGGCACGTTCACCGTGTAGGTCGAGTACAGCGGACTCAGTTCCGGTGCCTCCGATGCCTTCCTGATGAAGTCCTGCGTGGCCTTGTACAGGGCTTCGTAGCCCAGGTCGGCGCGGTCCTCGATCTGCAGCTTGAAGCCGCCCAGCGTTCCCAGGCCATAGACAGGCGGTGCCGGGAAGATCGCAGCGAAGGCGTTGCCGATGCCTGCGTACTCCTTGCCGAGGTCGGCGGCCACGTCGTCGGCGCTGATGCCCGCACGATCCTTGAAGGGCTTGAGCAGGACGAAGGTGAGCGCGGTGCTGGAGCTTTTGGTGACGCCATTGATCGACAGGCCGCTGTAGCTGGAGGTGCCCATCACCGCCGGATGCTTCAGCGCGATGGCATTCATCGCGTTCATGGTGGCTTCGGTGCGGTCCAGCGATGCACCCTCGGGCAGCTGCGCCATGCTGACCAGGTACTCCTTGTCCTGCGCAGGCACGAAGCCGCCCGGCACGCGGTCGGTCAGCCACCAGGTACCGCCCAGCAGCGCTGCATAGACCAGCAGCAGCGCGCCCTTGTGCCTGAGCAGGCCGCCCACCTTGCCACCATAGGTTTCAGACGCGCCATCGAAGCTGCGGTTGAAGCGCGCGAAGAAGCGGCCAAACAGGCGCTGGGTGATGCGGGTGACGCGATCCGGCGCCTCGCCATGGCCTTTCAGCAGCAGCGCGGCCAGCGCTGGCGACAGGGTCAGCGAGTTGACCGCCGAGATCAGCGTGGAAATCGCGATGGTCACGGCAAACTGCTGGTAGAACTCGCCGGTCAGGCCACTGAGGAAGGCCAGCGGCAGGAACACCGCCGACAGGGTCAGTGCGATGGCGATGATCGGCCCACTCACTTCCTGCATGGCCTGGTAGGTCGCCTCGCGCGGGGGCAGCCCTCGGGCGATGTTGCGCTCCACGTTCTCCACCACCACGATCGCATCGTCGACAACGATGCCGATGGCCACCACCAGCCCGAACAGCGACAGCGTGTTGATCGAATAGCCTGCCAGCAGCAGGAAGGTGAACGTGCCGACGATCGACACCGGCACCGCCAGCAGCGGAATGATCGATGCGCGCCAGGTCTGCAGGAACAGGAACACCACCAGCACCACCAGCGCCACCGCCTCGAGCAGGGTCTTGATGACGGCGTCGATGCCGGTCTGCACGGCCTTGCTCGGCTCGTACACCACGCGGTACTCCAGGTCCTGCGGGAACTCCTTGGCCAGCTCTTCCATGGCACGGTGCACCTCGCGGGAAATCTCCAGCGAGTTGGCCCCCGGTGCTTCCTGCACGGCCACGGCAATTGCCGGCTGGTTGTCCAGGGTTGCGCGGATGCCGTAATCCTCGGCGCCGAGCTCGACGCGTGCCACGTCACCCAGGCGGGTGATGGCACCGTTGGCGTCGGATTTGATGATGATGTTGCGGAACTCGTTGGGCGTCTTCAGGCGGCCATCGGCATTGACCGTCAGTTGGAATGCCGCCTCGGGCACGGCCGGCGCGCTGCCGATCGTTCCCACTGCTGCCTGGATGTTCTGGCGGCGGATCGCTGCGGCCACGTCGGTGGCGCCCAGCCCGCGCTCGGCCAGCGCGGCCGGGTCCAGCCACACGCGCATGGCATAGCCACCGGGTCCCCACAACACCACGTCGCCCACGCCGGGAATGCGCGCCAGGCGATCCTTGACGTGCAGGACGGCGTAGTTGCTGATGTAGTTGTTGTCGTAGGTGGCGTGCGGGGACACCATGTGCACCGAGATCGTGATGATCGGCGAGCTCTTGATGGCGGTGACGCCCAGTCGCTGCACATCCTCGGGCAGGCGCGGCTGCGCCTGCGACACACGGGTCTGCACCAGCTGCTGCGCTTTGTCCGGGTCGGTGCCCAGCTTGAAAGTCACTGTCAGGTACAGGTGGCCATCGCTGCTGGCCTTGGAGTCCATGTAGAGCATGTCCTCCACGCCGTTGACCGACTGTTCAAGCGGTGCGGCCACGGTTTCGGCGATGGTCTTGGCGTTGGCGCCGGGGTATTGCGCGTGCACGACCACCGACGGCGGAATGACCTGCGGGTACTCCGACACCGGCATGTTCAGCGAAGCCACGATGCCGGCCAGCAGGATCAGCGCGGACAGTACGCAGGCGAAGATCGGCCTGTCGATGAAGAAGCGGGAGATGTTCACTGCCGGCCTCCGGCTGCGGTGGCGGCAGTGCCGGCCGGCGGCATCGACGGTGCCGCCACTGCAGTGACTTCGGTGCCCGGCGGTGCACGGAACGCGCCATCGACGATGACGCGTGCCCCGGCTTCAAGGCCGCTGCGCAGCACGCGCCCGGTGCCCTGCAATGGCCCAGTTTCGACGAAGCGGCGCTCCACCTTGTTCTGCTTGTTGACCAGCAGTACGTAGCGGCGGTCCTGGTCGGTGCCCACCACGGCATCGTCGATGACGATGGCCGGGTAGGGGGTGCCGCCCTGCAGGCGGATGCGGACCTGCAGCCCGGGCAGCATCGCCGGGCTGACATCGTTGATGCGCGCGCGCACCCGCACCGTGCCCGAGCGGGTGTCCATCTGGTTGTCCAGCGTTTCCAGCGTGGCCGTGTGCGAGAACGCACGGTCATTGGCCAGGCCCACCTTCACCGAGGGCGAGTGGCCTGCCGCCAGGGAGGGCGCGATGATGGAAAGATAGCTCTGCTCGTCCACGTTGAACGCGGCATACAGTGCATCGCCGGAGACGATACGGGTCAGCGGCAGCGCATCGCCGCCGGCACTGACCACGTTGCCGGGCGTGATCTCCGCGCGGGAGATGCGCCCGGAGATCGGCGCACGGATCTGTGCATAGCCCAGCTGCAGGCGCGCCTGCGCCAGTTCCGCGCGTGCGCCCTTCAGTGAAGCGGCTGCCTCGCGCGCGCCATGGTCCAGCGTGTCGAAGTCCCTGCGCGAGATCGCATTGGATGCGACCAGCCTGCCGGCGCGGGCCTGTTCGATCCCGCTCAGCCGGTGCTGTTCGACCGCCCTGGCCAGCTTCGCTTCGGCCTGGTCGACCACGGTCTGCAGTGGCGCGGGGTCGATGGTGAACAGCAGGTCGCCCTGCCGCACCTGCTGGCCATCGATGAAGTGCACTTTCAGCAGCGTGCCCGGCACCTTCGGGCGGACATCGACGACGTCCACGGCCTCCAGCCGGCCGGTGTAGTCCTGGGCATCGGACACCGGGCGTTCGGTGGCGTACTGGAAGCGCACCACCGGCAGCGGTGTGGCCGGGTCGGCCTTGGCATCGCCGGTGGTGCGTGAGACAACAATCCCGGTAGCGGCAACGGCAATCGCAAGCGCGAGGGCCGTCACGTAGGGCTTCTTGAGAGCGTTCATGTCGGAGCGAGGGGGAGTTTGGACGGCCGGCAGTCTGTGCCTCCGTCCCCGCCCCATCCAGCCCCTGGAATGGCTATCTTTATTGCCTCAAATGGAAGAATGAGCGACGACTTGCTGGGCGGAATGCGGTATACAGGCGTCCTGGCCCGCGCAGATGGGCGCATATTGCAACGCTGTTGACAACAATGGCGCTGATGGAGACCGCAGATGGACCGCTTCCAATCCATGCAGATCTTTGCCCGGGTGGTGGAGATGCACAGCTTCAGCCGCGCGGCCGACAGCCTGTCCCTTCCACCCTCGCGGGTGACCCGCGCGGTGAAGGAACTGGAGGCGTATCTGGGCGTCCGCCTGCTGCAGCGGACCACCCGGCACATCAGCCTGACGCCCGATGGCACCGCCTACTACGACGACTGCCGGCGGCTGCTGGCCGACCTTCAGGCCATGGAGTCCAGCTTTCCGGGAAGTGCGGGCCGGCCGCGTGGGCGCCTGCGCGTGGACATGACCCTGTCCCTGGCGCGGCTGGTGGTGCTGCCGTGCATCAAGGAGTTCCAGGCGTGCTTTCCCGATGTCGAGTTGACCCTGACCGCCGCCGACCGCACGGTGGAGCTGGTGCAGGAGGGCATCGACTGCGTCATCCGCGCCGGCACGCCGGAAGATTCGCCGACCCTGGTGGCCAAGCGCATTGGTGCCTTCGAGTGGGTCACCTGCGCGTCGCCCGACTATCTGGCCGCACACGGCACCCCGCGTACGCTGGACGATCTCGCCGGACATCATGCCGTGGGCTATCTGTCCAGCCGCACCGCGCGCTCGCTGGAATGGAATTTCGTGGTGGACGGTGAAAGCCGTGGCATCAAGATGCGCGAGCACCTGGTGGTGAATGACACCGACGCCTATGTCACCGCCGCGCTGCAGGGGCTGGGGATCGTGCGCCCGGGCAGTTACATGGTGCTGGACCATCTGCGCAGCGGACGCCTGCGCCGTGTCCTGGCCGATTTTTCCGCGCCGCTGGTGCCCCTGTCGGTGATCTACCCCAGGAACCGCCACCTCTCGCCCACCGTGCGTGCCTTCGTGGACTGGGTGGCCACGGTGGTGGGTGCGGCGGAGAAGGAATGGCGGATGGACGCATTCCGTTGATGCCAACCTTGGTTGGCATGGGCAATCCGCGCCTCACTCGGCGGCCGGGCTGCGCTAGTAACGTACCGAATAGATCACCGAGAAGATCTTCCAGCCCTGTTCGGTGCGGATGAGCTGCCACATCTCCTTGCCCCAGTTCTGCTTCACGCCATCGGACAGGAAGGTGTAATCGAAGGTCAGCGAGGCGGCGTCGCCATCGGCTTCGATCCTGGGGTTGGAGAAAACTTCTTCCTTCGGCGTGGATGATGCAACCGCATTGTCGATGAGCGAGATGAAATTGTTCGAGGGAATCTGCCGCGCCTTGATCGCGTCGGGCTTGGTCCTGCGGATGTCCTGCAGGCGCACGTCCTCGGAAACGAACTGCCAGCCGATGTCCTCAGGCTTGTCCGAGAAGAACAGGCTCATGTAGGTGGGCTTGTCCTTGTTGACCAGTGCGGTGCGGAAGGTTTCCAGGACCTGTTCGATGGCCTTGACGTCCTCTGCGTGCGTGCTTGGCTGCGCACTGGCATGGCTGGCGGCGATCAGGCCTGCACAGAGAATCAGCCCCGCTGGACGCGGCAGGATCCTTGCAGGGAAGCGCGCGCTGATCGGGGAGCGGGGAGTGCGGTCATCCATGGCGTCATGTTCCCAGGTGCTTCATGGCACGCCGGAGAATCTACCATGCGGCGTTGCGCAAGCGCCTCGCGAAATGCAGCCGAGCATCGCTCGGCTCTACAGGCGGCTGCGGCCAGGGTTGGTGTCCCGCGCCCGGTGATTCACCGTTCGCCGTCCATCACGCTGTCGATCCAGCCGGCGTAGCGCGAGATGCGCACGTTGTGCACCACCTGCCCGTAATACCCGGCTTCCAGTGCATGTTCGGGTACGGCCGTGATCCATGAGCCCAGCCCGATCAGCTGCCAGCCCTGCGGGTCGCGGATCAGCAACGGGCCGCCGCTGTCACCGCTGCCGATCACGCCTTCCAGCGGCAGGCTGCTGCCCGGGCCGTCGAAGCGATACCAGAGATAGCGGTCGTTGCCGCCGGTCACCGCGTTTTCCGCGCGGCGCAGCTCACCCCGGTGAGGAGCACCTGGCGCCAGCCCGGTCAAGCCGTTACCTGTGGCACCTTTACCCACGAGCGTGGCGATCCTGCCCGCTTCGTCATGCCCGCGATAGAGGCGGACCGGCGCAACGTCGCTGACCGGCGTGGCGAGCTGGATCAGCGCGATGTCATCTGAGGCGGCGAGGAAGGCGTGGATGGGGCCCGGGTTGCCCGATGCCAATGCCGCCTGGCCCAAGGCATCGGGCATGCGCCGGTAGCCTGGATGCACGAACACCCGTTCGACGCGGTAGGCCTGACCGTTGATCTGCACCTCGGCATCCATGCCCTCCATCGGCGCGGCGTGCGCGGCGGTCACCACCCAGCGCGGCGCGATGAGCACGCCATGGCCCTCGCCGGGCAGGTCGGCCAGGGCCGGGAAGGCCGACGGCGGTATCCGGTAGGCGTTGTCATCCACATCGCTGCGGATGACGATGGCGCCAGCGGCGAAGGGCAGGGTGGCGAGTACGAGAAGAAGCCAGCGGCGCATGGGCAGGTGCAGTCGTGTGCGTGGTCAATCCGCACCGTATCCCGGTTCTGGCCCGCAGAGAACCCGCATGCGATGAAGCGGCCCGCACGTGCGACGAACACGCGCGGATCCGCGACGGAACGGCCCGCTCAGTGCGTGCGCAGCACCGCGTCGAACGTAGCCGGGTTTCCATCGTTGGCAGCCGCCGGCACGTCCAGCAGGCGGGCGAGCAGCGGATAGACATCCACGTTGTCGAAGCCATCCACGGTCCTGCCCGCCTCGAACGAAGGCCCGCTGGCCACGAACACCGCGCGCATCGAGGGCAGGGTGTTGTCGTAGCCGTGGGTGCCGCGGTACGCAGGGGCGTGGCGGGCCAGCATGCCGGGCGTCAGTGCATCCCAGCCTTCATCCATCTCACAGATGATCGGCGGCGTGCGTGGGTGCTGGCCGTACTGCCAGCGCGGCGGCAGGTCGGCGCGGTTCCAGCACTGGTAGTGGTCGTGCCGGCCCAGCAGCGCCCGCTCGGCCTCGCGTTCGCGCCCGGGCATGGCCTGGAAGCCGACCGGCTGGCCCACACTGGTGGCCACCGCAATGGCCGGATCGACCATGCGCTCGGTGTCCAGTACCTGGCCCTCCGGCAGCTCGGCCATGCCGTGGTCGGACACCAGCACGATGTTGGTACCGGTGGCCAGGCCGCGTGCGTCCAGGCCTTCCAGCACCTGGCCGACGATGGCATCGGCGCGCTGGATCGCCTGGCGGTACTCGGCCGAATCCGGCCCGTAGGTGTGGCCGGCCTTGTCGACGTTTTCCATGTACAGCGTGGCCAGGCGCGGCGCCTGCGGGCCGGTCTGCGCCAGCCAGCCCAGCACGGTCTGCACGCGGTCCTCCAGCGCGATGGAGCGGTCATAGACCTGCCACTGGCTTGGCCGCACGCCCTGGATGGCGGCCTCGCTGCCGGGCCACGACCAGGTGGCCGTGCGTACGCCGGCCTTCTCGGCGCTCACCCAGATCGGCTCACCGCCCCACCAGCGCGCGTCGGTGACGGCGGCCGGGTTGCTGATCTCGAAACCGCCCAGCTGAGGGTCGTGCATGCTGTTGTGGATGATGCCGTGGTGGCCGGGACGCAGGCCGGTGACCAGGGTGTAGTGGTTGGGGAAGGTCAGCGACGGATAGGACGGCGTCATCCAGCGTGCGCGCACGCCACCGTCGATCATCCGCTGGATGTTGGGGGTCAGGTCGCGATCAAGGGCATCGGCGCGCAGGCCGTCGATGGAGACCAGCAGCAGGCGCGGTGACGGCTGAACCGTGGTCGGGGGCGTTGCAGAGGTCTGGCGGGGCGATGGCGTGCTGCACGCCATCAGGAAGAGGGCGGCGATCGAGCCGCAGACAAGGCGCATGTTCATGGCCCATCCTAGCCCTGTGCGATGACAGGTCTAGGACGGATGTGGCCTCTACCGGGCCAGGGCCTGCCAATCGCGTTCCGGCTGCATGCCGAGGCTTTTGATGAAGGGCTCCAGGCCCGCGTAGAACGCCTGCGGCACCGGATTCCTGGTGCCATCCCACCGCAGTTCGCCGCACTGGAAGCAGACCTCCAGCGTATGGGTGCGCTTCTTCCCCATGTAGAACTCGAAGCGGTGATGGGGCTCGAAGACGCACGCGGTGGCCCAGTCGCTCACATAAGGGTCGATGCCCTCCAGCGTGGCCAGGAACGGCTGTTTGCGAGTGCCGGTCAGCACCGCTTCGCGATACCTGCGCTCCGCTGGCGGCGTGGCACTGTTGCTGCTGTTGCTGGTGTCATACGGGGAGGAATGTTCAACGACCACGATGCGGTCGGCGTCGCGGGCCACGCGGGCAAGATCATCCAGCATGGGTTGGCCCTCGGCGTTGGGTGGCTTGTCTTCGATGGCCAGCGGGCCTTCGCTGGCGGCGGCCGGTGGTGGCACTGGCGCGGACGGGGTGCAGCCACAGGCAAGGCCCAACAGGCCCAGCGCTGTCATTCGTTGCAGCAGGTGCATCAGCGGTCACTCCTTGATTGGGCTGGATGGCCGTGTTCGACGCCGGGTAGCAGGCAGTCCGTTGCGGGTGCTGGGCATGCTCGTGGAGTCGAGGCAGTCGAGCAGGCTCGACTCTACCGGAGGGCGGCGGCGGTTGACGCTGGCCGCGGCGGGGCGCAGGCTGGACGGGCCTGCTTCCTGGACAGAAGGGAGACTTATGACCGCAAGCGCGTCCCTCCACCCCTCGCCTGGCACGCACGGCCACACGCGCCTGTGGAGCGTGTTCTGGCTGCAGGGGGTCATTCCCAGCAATCTGCTGTGGGCGGCAGCCCTCTGGGCCCTGGCCAACCAGCGCACCACGCTGCTGCTGGCCCTGTTTGCCGCGCTGCTGCTCTATACCGGCTGGATCATCCCGGCGGTGTGGCGGGCCGCGCCAACTGCGCGCACCCCCAACCTGGGCGTGGCCGCACGCGGGCTGACCGTGGCCTGGGGGCTGAACACCGTGCTGGTGATCTTCTTCCTGACCCTGCAGCTGCTGGCCTAGTAGAACTGGATCGGCTCGCCAGCGCGATCGAAGGCGGCGAAGCGGCCGATCTGGCCGTCATGGATGGCATTGACCATCAGCTGCAGCGGGCGGGCGGCTTCATCGCTGTTGGGCGCAAAGCCGGCGCGCCCGTCCATGGCGGCCACGAACACCAGGTCCCAGTTGATGCCGGTGGTGGTCGATTCGGCGGCCAGGGCCTGGAAGCTGGGTACCTCCGCAGGCAGCTTGTCCACGCACAGCACCGGTGACAGGGTGCCGCCCTCGCGGCGGTCGTGCCGGTCGCGCTGGTCGGCGGTGGGCGACTCGGGCAGGTCGGCACGCACGAACACGAACAGCAGGCGCTGTGGCTCGGCCTGTTCAGCGGCGGCGTGCAGGAGTTGCTGGAAATCGTTCATCATCATGAGGGTTGTCACACATCCGCTGCACGGAAAGCCGCATGCTGCCACAACGCGTGCGCCGCCGGGCCAGCGGCGATTGATTTAAGTCATGCCCAAGGAACAGCGCGCCGCGTACTCTGGCAATCGTTCCAGCAGGCGAGGGTATCCGGACCATTCCGGGCATAGGCAAGACGGTGGAGCAACAAGGTGGACCAGCCATGAGCCAACTCACCGACGGTTTCGGGCGCAGCTTTCCATACCTGCGCCTGTCGCTGACCGAAGCCTGCAACTTCCGTTGCAGTTATTGCCTGCCCGATGGCTACCAGGGTGAGGGCCGGCCGCGCTTCCTGCAGGTGGACGAGATTGCCCGGCTGGTGCGCGCGTTTGCGGCGCTGGGCATGAGCAAGATCCGCCTGACCGGTGGCGAGCCGAGCCTGCGCAAGGACCTGGAGCAGATCATCGGCACCGTGGCTGCGGTGCCCGGCATCCGCAAGGTGGCCATCACCACCAACGGCACCTTGCTGCCGCGGCGCCTGCCGGGCTGGCATCGCGCTGGCCTGACGGCCTTGAACGTGAGCATGGACAGTCTGCAGCGCGAGCGCTTCCACGCCATTACCGGGCATGACCGGTTGCCGGAGATCGAGCAGGGCCTGGCCCTGGCCCAGGCGCTGGGCCTGCCGTCGATCAAGCTCAACGCGGTGCTGCTGCGCGGGCTGAACGACGACGAGCTGCCGCAGTGGATGGAGTACCTGCGCAAGCGGCCCTTCAGCGTGCGCTTCATCGAACTGATGCGCACCGGCGACAACGAAGCCTATTTCCAGCGCCACCACCTGCGCGCCGATGTGGTGATCGAACAGTTGCTGGCCGCTGGCTGGCAGGAGCGCCCGCGGGCGGCCGATGCCGGCCCGGCCCGCGAGTTCGGCCACCCGCAGCACCGCGGCACGGTGGGCATCATCGCGCCGTACTCGCGCGATTTCTGCAAGGGCTGCAACCGCCTGCGGGTGACCGCCAAGGGCGACCTGCGGCTGTGCCTGTTCGGCGAATTCGGCGTGCCGCTGCGCCCGTTGCTGCAGAGCGACGACGACCACGACGCACTGCTGGCACGCATCACCACCCAGCTCGGCCTGAAAGCGGCCGGGCACGGATTGCACCAGGGCCAGACCGGGCTGACCCCGCACCTGGCCTCGATCGGAGGATGAGCAACACCATGACCGGGGAATTGAACGCGGCCTTCCACATGGCCGATGTCCGCGACAAACGCATTACCCGCCGCCGCGCGGTGGCCGTGGGCGAACTGCATGCCGGGCCGGTGGCCTACCCGCTGATCGTCGAGCGCCGCCTGCCCAAGGGCGATGCGCTGGTGATGGCTGAGATTGCCGGCCTGCAGGGCGCGAAGATGGCGTCGATGCTGATGCCGCTGTGCCACCCGCTGCCGCTGGAACTGGTGCAGGTGTTCTGCGCACCGGTGCCGGAACGGCAGGCGATCCGCGTCTGGTGCGAGTGCGCCAGCGAGGCGCGCACGGGCGTGGAGATGGAGGCGCTGGCAGGGGTGAACGCGGCCCTGCTGACCCTGTACGACCTGAGCAAGCCGGTGGAACCGGCGCTGCGCATCGAAGGCATCCGCCTGCTGTTCAAGGAAGGTGGCAAGCGCGGCGTCTGGCTGCACCCCGATGGCATGGACGAGGCCGAGCAGGCGCGTTTCAAGCCGCGTGCACCCAGGGGCCTGGAAGGCGCGGCGTGCGCGGTGATCACCCTGAGCGACCGGGCCAGCGATGGCACCTATGCCGATGCATCCGGCCCGAAGCTGGTGGCGGGCCTGCAGGCGCTGGGCGGCGAGGTGGTGGCGGCCGAGGTGCTGGCCGATGGCATCGAACCGCTGGCCAGCCGCCTGCGCGCGCTGGCCGACAGCGGCGTGCGCCTGTGCCTGTGCACCGGCGGTACGGGCCTGGGCCCGCGCGACCTGACCCCGGAGGCGCTGCGTTCGCTGGACGCGCGGCCGGTGCATGGGCTGGCGCAGATGGTGCGCGCGCTGAGTGCGCAGCACACGCCGATGGCCTGGCTGAGCCGGGCCGAAGTAGTACAACTGGGCGACCTGCTGGTGTTTGCCCTGCCGGGCAGCCCGCGCGCCGCCGCGCAGTGCCTGGACATCCTGGCGCCGGTACTTGGGCATGCCCTGGCGATGGTTGATGGCGGTGGCCACGGCCAAGGGGGCGCCGCATGATTGCCTACAGCGAAGCACTACAGCACCTGCTCGAGGCAGCCTCGGCGCTGCCGGCCGAACGCCTGCGCCTGCACGATGCGGGCGGGCGCACCCTGGCCAGCGACATCATCAGCGCACAGTCGCTGCCGCCGTTCGACAACTCGGCGATGGATGGATTCGCGCTGCGCGCCGACGGCACGGCCTTCGCCAGTGGTACCGAATTTGCGGTCCAGGGCTGGCAGGCCGCCGGCGATGAAGGCACCGTGGGCGGCGAGGGCGCCTGGGAAATCATGACCGGTGCGCGCATGCCGACCGGCCTGGATACGGTGGTGCCGGTGGAGCAGGTGGAGATCCTGCAGCGCCACGAAGGCCGCCCGACCCGGATCGCGCTGCGCGCGAATGTCAGCCCCGGCCAGCATGTGCGCCTGCGCGGCCAGGACGTCAGCGAGGGCGAGCGCGTGCTGCGTGCCGGCGACGTGCTGGATATCAACGCCCGCACTCTGCTGCACGCCATCGGCGTCGGCGAGGTGGCGGTGGTCGCGCGGCCGAAGGCTGCGGTGATCGCCACCGGCAAGGAACTGGTGACCGAGGCCGCGCAGTCGCTGCAGTCCGGGCAGATCCGTGACAGCAACCGGCCCTATCTGGTGGGGCGCCTGCAGGCGGCCGGCGCCGAGGTGGTCTGGCAAGGCACGGTGGGCGACGAGGTGGCCGCCTTCAACGCTGTGCTCGACCAGGCCTTGGACGCCGGGGCGCAGCTGCTGATCAGCACCGGTGCCGTGTCGGCCGGGCGCTACGATTTCGTGCCAGACGCCCTGCGTGAGCGCGGCGCCCGCATCATTTTCCACAAGGTGGCGATCCGCCCGGGCAAGCCGCTGCTGTTCGCGATACTGCCAGGCGGCGCGTTGTATTTCGGCCTGCCGGGCAACCCGGTGTCGGCCGCGGTGGGACAGCGCTTCTTCGTCGAGCCGGTGCTGCGTCGTCTGCTGGGGCTGGCCCCGGAAACGCCGCTGCAGCTGCCGTTGCAGGCCGACGTGCGCAAGCCCGAGGGGCTGCGCTTCCATGCCCGTGCGCGGGTGGAGGTGGACGCGCAGGGACGGTTGAGCGCGCGCGTGCTGTCCGGCCAGGAGTCGTTCCGCCTGATGTCCATGCTGCGGGCCAACGCCTGGGTGGTGCTGGAGGCCGAGGGCAACCTCGCGCCGGCCGGGACCTATGTGCGGGTGCAGGGCTGGGGTCACCACGAACCGGTGCAGCTGGTAAGCGAGGAATCATGATGAAACAGGTGAACCTGCAGTTGTTTGGTGCGTTTTCCGACCTGGATGCGAGCCGCGAGATCGCGGTTGACGTTGCCGGGGCGACCATTGCCGATCTGCGCCAGGCGCTGCGCGAGCTGCTGCCGGTGCGCTGGCCGGATTTCCGTGCCGGCCTGCTGGACTACTCGGCGTTCGCCGACCAGCAACGGGTGCTGCGCGACCACGATGCGCTGCCGGCCGATGGCCGCGTGGCGATCCTGCCGCCGGTCAGTGGGGGTTGAGATGAGCCATCCCACGATCGCGAAGGTGGTCGACCGCGCACAGGCGGCGATTGATCCGGGCGAAGGCATTGCGGCGGTATCCGATCCCGGCTTCGGCGGCATCGACGTATTCATCGGCAAGGTGCGCGACCTCAACCAGGGCCGGCCGGTGCTGGGCATCAGCTATGACCTGTTCGAGCCGCTGGTGCTGAACGAGGTGCAGCGGCTGGCGGCCGAGGTGCAGGCCGCCTACGGGCCGAAGCTGAAGCTGTACGTGGCCCACGCCAAGGGCCGCCTGGCGGTGGGCGAGGTGGCGGTGGTGGTGGCCGCCGGCAGCCCGCACCGCGACGAAGCCTTCCGTGCATGCCGGCAGCTGATCGAGGCGGTCAAGCACCAGTGCCCGATCTGGAAGCAGGAGCACTACCAGGACGGTGACAGCGAGTGGACCGAGGGTTGCAGCCTGTGTCACGCCGACGACACCCCGGTGCATGACCATGACCACGCCCACCACCCGTAATGGGCGCGTGCCCGGAGCGCGCAGGTGAACGCGCCGATGGCCGGCATCGTGCTGGCCGGCGGCCTGTCCAGCCGCATGGGGCGCGACAAGGCCATGCTGCCCTGGCAGGGGCGCACGCTGCTGGAACACATGCGCGGCCTGCTGATGCTGGCAGGCGCGGACCGGGTCTGGGTGAGTGGCCACTACCCGGCGTTTGATGGCATCCCCGACCGGGTGGCCCGCTGCGGTCCGCTGGGCGGGCTGTACAGCGTGGCCCTGCAGATGCCTGACGGCCCGGCGTGGGTGGTGCCGGTGGATACGCCACGCCTCACCCCCCGGCTGCTCCAGCAGTTGCGTGATGCCCATCCTGGCCGCTGCACGATCTATGACGGCCATCCGCTCCCAATGCTGTTTAATGTGGACAATGAAAGCCGTACAGTCCTTGAAAGAATGATCCACGATCCCCTTGGCCCGCGTTCCCTGCAGGCCCTGCAACATCGCCTGGGGGCACACACCGTGCGCCTGGCCCACGCCGACGAAAGCGCCCTGGTCAACTGCAACACGCCCGCCCAATGGGAGGATGTCGCCTCATGAAGGTGCAGCTGCAGGATCAAGCCATGCGACTACGCCTGGACGAGGCCGAACTGGCCCAGCTGCTGGCCGGCGAATCAGTCGAGAACCTGACCCGGTTCGGCGGCAATGGGGGCTGGGGCACGGCGGTGTCCCTGCATGGCGGCGACCAGGCCGTGCTGCTCGACGGGGGCACCTACTGCCGGCTGGTACTGCCGCGCGAGGCGGTCGAAGCGCTGGCCGGGCGCCTGCCGTGCCGTGACGGGCTAGCCTTCCCGCTGTACCTTGATGACGGCACCACGCTGCAGCTGCAGTTCGATGTGGATGTGCGCGACAGCGTGCGCCAGCGCGGCGTGAGCCGCCGCAGCAGTTCCGGGTCACCGGTTTGACATTTGTCAGGGGCAGGGTGGATACCGGCCCCTGATTGATCCAGATCAACCCCGTCGAGGGCAATGCACGGCCTAATGGCTGCGTGACGACGGGTTACAACTTGAAAGCAGTACCCACGTCATTCCACAGCCTTGGAGCCATGTATGACCGTCGGTAGCGATCCTGTTGTCCCCAGCACTGCCCGATCCGGCCGCGTCATCAGCGACTGGATGCCGGAAGACGCCGGTTACTGGGAACGCACCGGCAAGCGGGTCGCCACCCGCAACCTGGTCATCTCCATCCCCTCGCTGCTGCTGGCCTTCGCGGTCTGGGTGCTGTTCTCGGCGGTGACCATCAGCCTGCCGAAGATCGGCTTCCCCTTCAGCACCGACCAGCTGTTCTGGCTGGTGGCGCTGCCCAGCCTGTCCGGCGCCACGCTGCGCATCTTCTACTCCTTCGTCATCCCGATCTTCGGTGGCCGCCGCTGGACGGCGCTGTCCACCGCCTCGCTGCTGGCGCCCACGATCTGGCTGGGGTTTGCCGTGCAGAACCCGGCCACCCCGTACTGGGTGTTCGTGGTCATCGCCATCCTCTGCGGCTTCGGTGGGGCGAACTTCTCCTCCTCGATGTCCAACATCTCCTTCTTCTACCCCAAGCAGAAGCAGGGCCTGGCGCTCGGCCTGAACGCCGGGCTGGGCAACGTGGGCGTCTCGGTGGCGCAGGCGGTCGTGCCGCTGGTCATCACCGTGGGCGTGTTTGGTGCACTGGGTGGCGCACCGCAGCCGGTGGTGGACGGGGGCGCGGCGCTGTACCTGCAGAACGCCGGTTTCATCTGGGTGCCTGCCATCATCGTCTGCGCGGTCGCGGCCTGGTTCGGCATGAACGACCTGACCAGTGCGCGCTCCTCCTTCGCTGAGCAGGCGGTGATCTTCCGCCGCAAGCACAACTGGCTGATGTGCTGGCTGTACATCGGCACCTTCGGTTCGTACATCGGCTTCTCGGCCGGCTTCCCGATGCTGGTCAAGAGCCAGTTCCCGGACGTGAATCCGCTGGCGTACGCCTTCATCGGCCCGCTGCTGGGCGCGCTGATGCGCTCGGTCGGCGGCAGCATGGCCGACCGCTGGGGCGGCGCACGCCTGACCTTCTGGGTGTTCGCGCTGATGATCGCTGCGGTGTTCGGCGTGCTGCACTTCCTGCCCAGCGACGGCCAGGGCGGCAGCTTCAACGGTTTCCTGCTCAGCTTCATGGCGCTGTTCGTGCTCAGTGGCATCGGCAACGGCACCACCTTCCGCATGATCCCGGTGATCTTCCGCACCCTGCACGAGCGCTGGGCGGCCAATGACAGCGCCGATGGCAAGGCCGCTGCCGGGCACCAGGCCAGCATCGAGTCGGCCGCCGTGGTCGGTTTCTCCGGCGCGATCGGCGCCTACGGCGGCTTCTTCATTCCCAAGAGCTACGGCTCGTCCATCACGTTGACCGGCAGCCCGGACATGGCGCTGTACGGATTCATCGCTTTCTACTTCACCTGCCTGGCCGTGACCTGGTGGTGGTACTACCGGCGCGGTGCTGAAACCCCCTGCTAGGGGCAGCCACGCTGACAACCCGAGCAATGCACCGAAGCCAATGAACACCCCAGCCACGATGCCGATGTCCGCAAAGGGAGATCCACGATGAGTTATTTCCTCGATCGCTTGCAGTTCTTCAAGCGTGAACCCCAGACCTTTGCCGATGGCCATGGTTTTGCCAAGAGCGAGGGCCGTGACTGGGAAAACAGTTACCGCCAGCGCTGGCAGTACGACAAGATCGTCCGCTCCACCCACGGGGTGAACTGCACCGGTTCGTGCAGCTGGAAGATCTACGTCAAGAACGGACTGGTCACCTGGGAAACCCAGCAGACCGACTACCCGCGCACGCGCCCGGACCTGCCCAACCATGAACCGCGTGGCTGCCCGCGTGGCG
>PJTT01000460.1_pt1 | contig 29790 bp, 27 predicted proteins | sample 1512261 | NCBI WGS metagenome assembly PJTT01 (sample SAMN08177685, study PRJNA422409) | Soil metagenome, whole genome shotgun sequencing project. | isolation source: Soil (2) enriched on wood chips | place: USA: Madison | collected 2015-01-15
AACCAGCACCGACCCCACCGGATCGATCGCCACCCCGTCCCCCAGCATCCGCTGCGCGAACACCGCGTCCGGAACCTCCTCCAACGGTCCCGCCCAGCCCGCCAAAGGCGATTGAAGCACCAGACCCGACATCGATGACTCCCCCGAAACCTGTCGCAGCGCGGCCTGTCCCGGCGCACTTGCCTCTCTTGATCGAAGGCTGAGCATAGATGCCATTTTAATACCACTCAAAAAACGAACACCGACACCGGAAGCCGAAAATCGTTTGACACAAAAGCGATTTATCGCCCTGGTGCGATTTATCGGATCGAAGCGGCGGACAAAAAGGACTTAGATTGGTATGTGCGCAGTGAGATGCCCCGAAACGCGGCGCCTGGCTCCACTGGAGATGGAAATCTAACCCATGCTGCTCTCCGAACGCATCGGCCCAATCGAGACCACCGCCTCCGCGCCGCTCTATCTGCAGCTCCAGCGCGCCCTGCGCGAGGCGATCCAGCACAAGATCCTGACGCCGGAAGACGCCCTGCCGCCCGAGCGCGACATGGCCGAGGATTTCAACGTCTCGCGCATCACCGTGCGCAAGGCGCTGGAGGGCCTGGTCAGCGAGGGCCTGCTCACCCGTCGCCAGGGCGCGGGCACCTTCGTCGCCTCGCGGGTCGAGAAGAACTTCTCCAAGCTGACCTGCTTCACCGAGGACATGATCTCGCGCGGCCGCAGCCCGCACAGCGAGTGGCTGGCCAAGATGGAAGGCTCGGTGACGCCCGAGGAGTCGCTGACCCTGGGCCTGTCGCCCAGCACGCCGGTCTATCGCTTCCACCGCATCCGCTATGCCGACGGCGCCCCGATGGCCGTCGAATATTCGACCATCGCCGCCTTCGCCCTGCCCTCGGTCGAGGTGGTCGAGCACTCGCTGTACGAAGCCATGGCCGACGCCGGCTACCGGCCGGTGCGGGCGCTGCAGCGCCTGCGCGCGGTGCTGATCACCCCGCAGCACGCCACCCTGCTGGGCGTGAAGGCCAAGGACGCCGGCCTGCTGGTCGAGCGGCGCGGCTTCCTCAAGGACGGCCGGGCCGTCGAGATCACCCAATCCTACTACCGCGGCGACACCTACGACTTCGTGGCCGAACTCAACGACCCCGCCTGACCCCTCCCTCCTTGTTTTTGTGTCCTGGAGTACGGCCCGTGACCGCGCAGCCCCTTTCCCATTTCCAAGCCCTGACGCCCGAAGCGACCCGCATGTTCCAGGAGGCCGGCGAGGCCTCAGGCGTGGTCGCCCGGCAGCTGGCGGCCAATGCGGAGATCGTCGCCAAGGTGGCCGAGCGCTTGCGGGCGGCCCCGCCCCGGGCCGTGGTCACCTGCGCGCGCGGGTCCAGCGACCATGCGGCGACCTTCGCCAAGTACCTGATCGAGACCCGGGCAGGCGTGCTGACCTCGTCGGCGGCGCTGTCGGTGTCGTCGGTTTACGCCGCCCCGCAGGACCTGGAGGGGGTGCTCTATCTGGCCATCTCGCAGTCGGGGAAGAGCCCCGACCTGCTGGCGGCAGTCGAGGCGGCCAAGGCCGGGGGCGCTTTCGTTGTAGCGCTGGTCAACGACGAGACCTCGCCGCTGGCGGCGCTGGCCGACGCGGTGCTGCCGCTGCACGCGGGTCCCGAGCTGAGCGTCGCGGCGACGAAATCCTACATCGCCGCCCTCGTGGCCATCGCCCAGCTGGTGGCGGCCTGGACGCAGGACGACGAACTGACCTCCGCCCTGACCGCCCTGCCGCAGGGCCTGGCGGCCGCCTGGGAGCAGGACTGGAGCGCCGGGATCGCGGCGCTGTCGGGGGCGACCAACCTCTATGTCCTGGGACGCGGCGTCGGCTTCGGGATCGCTCAGGAGGCGGCCCTGAAGTTCAAGGAGACCTGCGGCCTGCACGCCGAGGCCTTCAGCGCCGCCGAGGTGCTGCACGGCCCGATGGCCCTGGTGAAGGACGGCTTCCCGGCCCTGGTCCTGGCCCAGCAGGACGAGACCTATGGCAGCACGCTGAAGATGGCCGAGGGCCTGGCCGAGCGTGGCGCGACCGTGCTGCTGGCCGGCGGGGAAGTCGCCGGCGCGACGACTCTGCCGAGCCAGTCCGGCCACCCGCTGCTGGAGCCGATCCTGCTGGTGCAGAGCTTCTACCGCATGGCCGCCGGCCTGTCGGTGGCGCGCGGCTACGATCCCGACAGCCCGCCCCACCTCAACAAGGTGACCCAGACCGTCTGATGCCCGTCACCGCGCTCGTAAATGCTGAGATCCTAACGCCGGCCGGCATCGTCAGCGGCCAGGCCCTGCTGGTGCGCGACGGCGTCATCGCCGGCCTGGTCGCGCCCGAGGCCGTCCCTGCCGACGCCGTCGTGGAAGACCTCGCCGGCGGCCTGCTGGTTCCCGGCTTCATCGACACCCAGGTCAATGGCGGCGGCGGGGTGCTGTTCAACGACGCCCCCACCGTCGAGACCATCGCCGCCATCGGCGCGGCCCACCGGCCGTTCGGCACGACGGGTTTCCTGCCGACCCTGATCAGCGACGACCTGCACGTGGTCGATGCGGCGATGCGGGCGACGGAAGACGCTATCGAACAGGGCGTGCCCGGGGTGCTGGGCGTACACATCGAGGGTCCGTTCCTCAACGCGCAGCGCAAGGGCATCCACGACGCCGACAAGTTCCGCGTCCTCGACGACGAGGCCATCGCCCTGCTGTCGTCGCTTAAGCGCGGCAGGACCCTGGTGACCCTGGCTCCCGAGACCACCACCCCGGACATGGTCGCCCGGCTGGCCGACGCCGGCGTCGTGGTGGCCGCCGGCCACACCAACGCCCGCTACGAGACCGTCCGCGCCGCGCTCGATGCGGGCCTGACCGGCTTCACCCACCTCTTCAACGCCATGTCGCCTCTGACCAGCCGCGCGCCCGGCGCGGTCGGCGCGGCGCTGGAGAGCCAGTCGGCCTGGTGCGGGATCATCGTCGATGGCCGGCACGTCGATCCGGCCACGCTGAGGATCGCGCTGCGCACCCGGCCGCTGGACCGCTTCATGCTGGTCACCGACGCCATGCCCACCGTCGGCATGAGCGACAAGCGCTTCGTGCTCCAGGGCCAGCCGATCACCGTCGAGGACGGCGTCTGCGTCGGTCCCGGCGGCACCCTGGCCGGCTCCGACCTCGACATGATCGGCGCCGTCCGCAACGCCGTGGCCATGCTGGGCCTTGGCCTGGAAGACGCGGTGATGATCGCCTCGGCCGCTCCGGCCGCGTTCCTGGGCCTGTCGGCCACGCGCGGGTCCATCGCCCCCGGCCAAGCGGCCGACCTCGCGCTGCTCGACGGCGAGCGCAACGTCGTGCGCACCTGGATCGACGGGCGGGAATAAGAAAAGGGCGCTGGTCTCCCGACCAGCGCCCCTTCCCTGCCGCCCTCCCCCAAGGGCGGCGCGCGAAAGTCCTAAGCCCTAGAACTTGTAGCGGACGCCCAGCAGGATCTCGCGGCCGGTGTGGTGATAGACCACCGGCATGTTCTGCTCGCCGCTGAACTGGTCCTGGTACTCGTCGGTCAGGTTCACCCCTTCCAGGGTGATCTTGAACTGGTCGTTCAGGGTGTATTGCAGCGAGGCGTCGACGTTGAAGGTCTCGTTGGTGCCGTCATAGAGCACCGGCGCGGCCGTGGTGTTCTCCTGGCCCAGCACGCGGGTCAGGTACTTGTCGCGGTACGAGGCCGAGACGCGGCCGCTGAACTTGGCGTCCTCATAGTAGAGGGTGGCGTTGTAGCCGTTGCGCGACAGGCCGGTCAGGTCGCCGGTGGCGACCACGGCGCCGGTCGAGTTGACGTACTTCACGTCCGACTTGACGTAGGTGTAGTTCAGCAGGACGCCGGTGTTGGCCAGCGGGCCCGGCAGGAACTTGAACGGCTGCTGGTAATTGATCTCGAAGCCCTTGACCTTGCCGCCGTCGGTGTTGACCGGGGTCGAGAAGTTCCATTGCGCCGAGGGGCTGCAGCCGGTGGTCGTGCCGCAGGCGGCGATGGCCACGCTGTCGGGAATGCCGAACGGATTGCCGGTGAAGGTGGTCGAGGTGGTGACCGTCTGCACCAGGCTGCCGATGTCCTTCTGGAACAGGGCCAGCGACAGCAGGGCCTGGCTCTGGAAGTACCATTCGAAGGCGATGTCGTAGGTCTTGGCGCGGAACGGATCCAGGTTCGGGTTGCCGGCGGTGACGCTGCGGGCGGTGCCCGAGACACTGACCGTCGAGCCCGGGGTCAGGCTGCCGAGGTCCGGACGCGACATCACCTTGGCCGCGCCGAAGCGGATCAGGAAGTTGTCGGTCGGCTCGACCACCAGGTTCAGGGCCGGCAGGGTGTCGTCATACTCGCGACCGGCCGTGATGCCGACGGGCGAGCCGCCGACATAGGTGAAGCCGCGGGCGTACTGCTTGGTCTTCACGTAGCGGACGCCGAGATTGCCGCGCACGCCGACGCCGCCGATCTCGGTGCGCAGGTCGCCCTGCAGATAGGCGCCGCGATCCTCTTCGGAGACGCCGCGGTTGTTGCCCAGCGACGGCTCGGCGCCGAGCTTGAAGGCGCCGCCATAGGCCGACTGGTCGTAGAGGCTCAGCGCGCTGGCGGCCTTGGCCAGGTCCGGAATGATGGTCTGGACGCCGTTGAAGGTGGCCAGCCGGCTGAAGCTGGCCAGCGACATCGCCGCGATCGCCGCCGGGATCACCGTTTCCTGGTTGGTCGTGGTGCCGATCGTGCGGCGCAGTTCGGTGGTCTCGAACTCGTACTGCTTGAAGTTCAGGCCGCCGCTGACGCTGAGCGCGTCGTTGAGCTTGTACTCCGCCCAGGCCTGGGCCGTGTCGTAGGTGTTGACCGCCGACTGCGGGCGCAGGCGGATCTGGGTCAGCTTCCACTTGGTCGGGTCGGTCAGGGCGGCGTTGCCGTAGCTGAACTTCGGGTCACGGCTGTTAGTGTAGTCGTAGCTGTAGCCGTCGACGTTGAAGTAGTCGAAGCGCAGCGTCGTCTGGACCGGGTTCTGGTGGTCCGACTTGGAGTGGCCGACGAAGCCGTGGATCGTGAAGTTGTCGCTGATCTGGTGGTCGCCGGTCAGCGAGAACTGGGTGAACTTGGTGTCGAGCTTGTCGAAGCGGTTCTCGACGGCCAGGTCGACGTCGTCGAACGTGCCCTTGACCATCACGCCGTTCTCGATGGTGCGCGCGGTCACGTTGGTGTCGGCGATGCCGCAGCTGCTGGCGACGTTGGCGGCCGTACAGGCGCCGCCGGTGCTGAAGGACGGGGCCTCCAGATAGGTCTCCTGGCGCGTGCCCTTGAAGTCGGCGTAGAGGGCGTCGAACGACAGGGTCGTGCCTTCGAACGGCTGGAACTGCAGGGCCAGGGTCGCGCCCAGGCGCTCCTGGTCGCTCTCGAAGCGGTCAAGGCGCGGGAAACGCGGGTGGAAGGCGGCGTTGTCGGCCACGGCCTGGGCCGAGGGGTTCACCGTGGTCGGCAGGCCCGCGCCGTTGTTGACGGCGTCGAAGCCCGGCGAGAAGGCGTTGCCCGTGGCCCAGCGCACGGTGCTGTTGCCCTCTTCGAGGATCTTGCGCTTGGTGTAGGCCACCGAGAACAGCGCCCCGAACCGGCCGTCCTGCCAAGTGTTGGAGATCATGAAGGCGCCGCGCGGCGTGGCCTTCTCGGAGAGGTCGTTATAGCTGCCCTGCAGCGAGGCCGACATGGCGAAGCCGTTGTAGTCGAACGGCCGGGCGGTGCGCAGGTCGACCGTGGCGCCCAGCGAGCCTTCTTCCACCGACGCCTCGCCCGTCTTGCGCACGGTGATCGAGTTGAAGAGGTCCGAGGCGAAGATGTTGAAGTCGAACGAGCGGCCGCGGTTGGTGCCGCCCGAGGCGTCGGCGCCGCCGGCGGTCGTCAGGGCTTCCATGCCGTTGATGCGCACGCGGGTGAAGGTGGGGCCAAGGCCGCGCACCGAGATCTGACGGCCTTCGCCGCCGTCGCGCGCCAGGGCCACGCCCGGGATCCGCTGGATGGATTCGGAGAGGTTGAGGTCGGGGAACTTGCCGATGTCCTCGGCCAGGATCGAGTCGGTGGCGGCGGCTTCCTCGCGCTTGACGTTGAGGGCCTTGGCCAGGCTGTTGCGGAAGCCGGTGACCACCACCGCCTCGACTTCGGAGTTCTCGGTCGTCGCACCGGCGTCCTGCGCCATGGCCGAGCCCGCGGCCGCCAGGGCCAAAGCCACCGCGCCGGCCGACACGCCGATCTTCAGAGCGCGCAGGCGCGCGTCATGTCCGTAAGACATCCAGTCCTCCTCCCATACGTTTCGTTGCAACGCGGTCTCACAGACCCCGTCGTGGCTTCGAAACGACCGCGCGTCCTTCCCACGCGGCCGCTCTCGGCCGTCATTATGGAAACCGGTGTCATTCGCATTTGCAATGCCCTGACACCGGTAGCAACTAACGCGTAACAAACACCGGAGGGCGTATCAAGTTGTGGGACCGGTAACAGTTGCATTGACCGGCGCGAACGTGGCGCCGGCGCTACGCTAGGATCGACGAAGGCGCGATTTCAGCGCTGGGCGACCTTGTGCAGGCCGTCGAGCATGCCCCGGCGGTGCTCGGCCGGCAGGCTGGCGCCGACATTGCGGAGCAGACGCAGGGCCGAAAGGTGGACGTCCACCGCGTCCCAGCGCCAGGCGCCGGCCTCGGCGCAGTTGTCGACCAGGGCGCACAGCGACACCGCCGCCTCGTCGACCCCGGCGTCGGCGGCGAAGCCGGCCACGTCGATGATCTTCAGGGTCAGGGTGTAGAGCGTCTCGAAGTCCTCGCCGGCGCGGCCGGCGGCCGTGGGGCCGAAGCGCGCCTCGATGGCTTCCAGGGCCTCGTCCAGGGCGGCGAGCGAGCTGTCGCGCAGCGTCTCGACATTGGCCTCGGCCGCGGCGACCGCGTCCTTGGCCAGGATCCCGCCGCGATCCTTGATCATGGCGGCGAGGCGGTTCGGCGGCCGGAACTTGCGGACGGTCATATCTGCACCTTCGCGACCTTCATCAGGCTGTTGATTTCTTCCTGCGACATGTTCGGCTCCTGAGCGTCGCCGACCTCCCCCGCCAGGTCGTCCTTGCGTCGGCCGTCCGTCCCCGGCGGCGGCCCCTCGTGCTTGAAACGGCGATCGGGCCCGACATAGGTGTCGCACTCGATGAAGGCTCGCTCTTCGCGCGCCACCCAGAAGATCCGCTCCAGCAGCACCTTGGGCGTGATCGGCTTGGCGACGGTGAAGTTGGATCCGGCGTCGCGGTTCTTGAACACCTGCGAGGTGCGGGTGTGGCCCGTCACCAGGATCACCGGAACATAGCGGTTGGTTTCGGGCCCCTCGCGTCGGAGCCACTGGATGAATTCGTAGCCGTCGACCTCGGGCATCTGCACGTCGCTGATGATCAGGTCGAAGGTGTGGATCTTGATCAGGGCCTGGGCGTCCTTGACCGATTCCGCGCGGTGCAGTGAGCGCACGCCGAAGCCGGAGACCACGCCCGACAGGATGTCCAGCGACGCGCCATTGTCGTCGAGCACCAGCACGGTGGCCCGCTCGAGATTGATCCGAGTCGATGGATTTAGCGGCTCGGGCATCGACGCCTCAGAAGAAGTCGAGTTCGCCGGCCTCGGCGCCCCAGCCCGCATGGTCCTTGTCGGAACGCAGGCGGCCCACCAGGTCGGCCAGGCCCAGGCCTTCGAGCAGGGGCTCGATCGCCAGGTTCCATTCGCCGGACGCGTGCTGGCCGATGCGGGCCAGCACGTCCGACAGGCCATGCAGCCGCTGGCTCAGCTCGTCGAGCGCCTGCAGGCGGGTGATGTTCTCGAGCGCCGCGCCGCCGGTGGCCAGCTCGCCCGCCACGTGCTCGCAGTCGCGGCAGATCATCGCCGCGGCCGCCAGCTCGGCCGCCAGCCGACGCGACAGCTCGCCCACCGGAAGCTGATGATCCGGGGAGACGATGATATCGGCGGCGGCGGTCGACGTGGCGGTCATGAGGTCTAGAACAGCTCCAGGTCGCCGGCGTTGGACGCGGGCTGAGGAATCGGGGCGGGACGACGCACTTCTTGCGGCGCATTGTCGACGGCCACAAGGCGTTGACGCACCCGGCCGGTCACCGGCCAGAACTCGACCCGGCGGGCCGAGACGCCGCCGACGCTGGACGACACGATCGGAATGCCTTCGTCGCGCAGGAAACGCTCGGCGAAGGCCGCGTTGCTGGCGCCGACGTCCGACAGGCTGTCGAACAGCTTGCCGCCGCCGAAGATCTTGGCTTCCAGCCGCTCGCGGCGGGCGCCCTTCTTCAGCAGGCCGTTGATCAGCAGTTCCATGGCGTAGGCGCCATAGCGCACGGCGTCGCCGCCGCTACCGCTGCTGCGGCCGTCGCCGGCGTCGGGCAGCAGGAAGTGGTTCATGCCGCCGACGCCGGCCTGCGGATCGCGGATGCAGGCGGCGATGCACGAGCCCAGCACCGTGGTCATCACCACGTTCGGGTCGGTCGAGACATGGCTTTCGCCCTGGGTCACGTGGACCTTGGTCGCGCGCAGCTCGTCGTCGTGAGAGTAGTCGCGCCCGATCATGTCAGCTGCCCGAAAACTTGTTCGATCTTGTCGCGCAGACCCTGCACGGTGAACGGCTTGACGCAGTAGTTGTTGACGCCGAACTGCACGGCGCGCTGGACCAGCTCGCGGTCGGCCCGGCCCGTCAGCATGACGAAGGCCGTCTGCCGGATCGGCGGGTGCGAGCGCACGGCGCGCAGCAGGGCCAGGCCGTCCATCTTCGGCATGTTGAAGTCCGAGATGACCAGGTTGGCCGGCTTGGCCAGGAGGTTCTTCAGAGCCTCCTCGCCGTCGGGCGCCTCGCGGATGTCCTTGAAGCCGATCTGCTGCAGTGCGTTCCGGATCAGCGCCCGCATGGTCAGCTGGTCGTCGACGACGAGAACGGAAATGGTGCTTGCTTGGGGCATGGGTCTATCGCCTCGCGGAGGCCAGATCGAGAATGGATTGGCCGATGGAGGACAGGGAAACCTGCTTCTCCACGGCCCCGAGTTCAAAGGCGGCGCGAGGCATGCCGTAGACGACGCAGCTGGCCTCGTCCTGGCCCACCGTGCGGGCGCCGGCCTGGCGCATCTGCAGCAGGCCCTGGGCGCCGTCGCGGCCCATGCCGGTCAGGATCGCGCCCACGGCCTTGTCGCCGACGGCCTGGGCCACCGAGCGGAACAGCACGTCGACCGAAGGACGGTGGCCGCTGACCGGGTCGCCGGCCGTCAGGCGGCAGCGCAGGCCGGCCGAGCGGACGACTTCCAGGTGCGTGGCGCCGCCCGGGGCGACATAGACCTTGCCAACTTCCAGCAGCGCGCCGTCGGTGGCTTCCTGCACCTTGGCCCCGCTGGCGCGGTCGAGGCGCGCGGCGAAGCTGGCGGTGAAGGTCGCCGGCATGTGCTGGGTGATGACCGTCGGCGGGCAGGTCTCGGGGAACTGGGTCAGGATCGACAGCAGGGCTTCCACCCCGCCGGTCGACGAGCCGATGGCCACCACGTCGCCGGTCGGCACGTAGGCGCCGCGGCGAACCGGGGCCGGCGCGGCGTCGGCCTTGGTGCGCACCGAGGCGCGGGCCGCGGTCTTCACCTTGTCGGCGACTTCCGCCAGGGCCTCGGCGGTGCCGGTGGCCGAGGTCGGCTTGCCGACGCAGTCGACGGCGCCCAGCTCCAGCGCGCGCAGGGTCATCTCGGCCCCGGCCTGGGTCAGGCTGGAGACCATGACCACCGGCATCGGCCGCAGGCGCATGATCTTCTCGAGGAACTCGATGCCGTTCATGTTCGGCATCTCGATGTCGAGGGTCACGACGTCCGGGTTCAGGGCCTTGATCATGCCCCGGGCCTCGAACGGGTCGCCGGCGGCGCCGACCACCTCGATCTCGGAGTCGCGGTTGAGGGCGGCCGTGATCAGGCCGCGCATGGTCGCCGAGTCGTCGACGACGAGGACGCGAATCTTGGCCATGCTCAGACCCCCGTCTTGCGATAGGCGGTCAGGCCGCAGCTCTCGAAGCCGCGCACATTGGCGCCGACGCGTTCGGAGTGGCCCACATAGAGCTTGCCGCCCTGCGCCAGCAGAGGCTGGAAGCGGCTCCAGACCCGCTCCTGGGTCGGTTCATCGAAATAGATCACGACATTCCGGCAGAAGATGGCGTCGAACGGACCCCTCATCGGCCACGAGGGGCCGTTGAGGTTCAGTTCGCGGAAAGCGACCAGGCGGCGGGCGGCCTCGCAGACGCGATAGGCCCGGCGGTCATTCGAATCGCGCTCGAAGAACTGGCCCCGCTGAGCCGGCGAGATGCCTTCCAGCAGGTGTTCGTCGTAGACGGCCTGACGACCGGTCGCGAGCACGTTGGTGTCGATGTCGGTGCCCAGGATGCGGATGTCGAGCTCGGCCGCGTTGGGCCAAACCGACAGCACCGTGAAGGCCATCGAATAGGGTTCCTGGCCCGACGAGCTGGCGGCGGACCACAGGCGCAGGCGGCGGCCGGCGCGCACCTGGTCGGCGATCGGCTCCAGGATGTTGGCGCGCAGGTCGTCGAAGTGGTGCGGCTCGCGGAAGAAGCGGGTGACGTTGGTCGTCAGGGCCCGCAGCATTTCCTGGCTCTCGTCGTGACCCTGTTCGCTGGTCACGAAGGCGCAGTATTCCTTGAACGACCGCAGGCCCAGGGCGCGCAGGCGCTTGGCCAGGCGCGAATAGACCAGCGTGGCCTTGGTGTCCGGCAGGCTGATGCCGGCCATGCCATAGAGGATCTCGGCGATACGCTTGAAGTCCTGGGTGGTGAAGGCGAACTCGCCGTCGACCAGGGCCTCGCGCCGATCAGTGGAGGAGGGAGCGAAGGTCATCAGGCGGCCAGGGCCTCGCGCTCGGGCAGCAGGCGATCGAGCGAGATTTCGCTGATCATCCGGCCGTCGATGGAAATGATGCCGCGGATGAAGTTGCGCACCATGTCGCAAGCCAGATCCGGGGTCGGTTGAACGAGATCGTCGGTGATCGACAGGATGTCCGACACCGCGTCGACCAGCATGCCGATCATGCGGTCGCCCGCCTTGACCACGATGAACACGCTGCGGACGGTCGGCTCGACCATCGGCATGCCCAGACGGCAGGCCAGATCCATGATCGGCAGCACCGCGCCGCGCAGGTTGATGACGCCGCGCATGTAGCCGGGCGACTGCGGAAGCGTCGTGGCCGGGCTCCAGCCGCGGATCTCGCGGACAGCCATTATGTCCACGCAATATTCCTGGTCGCCGACCCGGAAGGAGATCAGTTCCCGGCGCTCGCCCGTGGTGATGATTTCTTCGGTCATCGGCTTACTCCGCGGCGATCAGAGTGGGTTCGACGGGGCGGGGCGGTTCGCGGCGACGCAGGCTGATCACCGCGTCGACGTCGAGGATGAGGGCCACGCGGCCGTCGCCCAGGATCGTCGCGGCGGCCACGCCGTCGACCTGCTGGTAGTTCTGCTCCAGCGACTTGATGACCACCTGGCGCTGGCCGTGGATGGCGTCGGCCACCAGGGCGGCGCGCGAGCCGTCCTCGCCCTCGACCAGCAGCACCACGCCTTCGGTCGGCGGCGGCGAGCTGTCGCGGTAGCCCAGGGTCAGGCCGACGTCGATCAGCGGCACGAAGCTGTCGCGGACGGCCAGCACGGCGCCGACCGGGCCCAGCGGGCGAACTTCTTCCGGCTTCGGACGCAGGCTTTCGACGATGGCGGCCAGCGGCACCACCAGGGTCTCGCCGGCGACGTCGACCACCATGCCGTCGAGGACGGCCAGGGTCAGCGGCAGGCTGAGGCTGAAGGTCGAGCCATGGCCCGGACGCGAGGTGATCGAGATGCGACCGCCCAGGGCCTGCACCGAGCGCTTGACCACGTCCATGCCGACGCCGCGGCCCGAGACGTCCGAGATCTTGTCGGCGGTCGAGAAGCCCGGGAGGAAGATCAGGTTGTCGATCTCCTCGTCGGTCAGCTGCAGCTCCGGCGAGATCAGGCCCTTCTTGATCGCGATCGAGTGGACGCGCTCGCGGTTGATGCCCTTGCCGTCGTCGGAGACCTCGATGACGATCCGGCCGCTGCGGTGCAGGGCGGCCAGGCGCACGACGCCTTCTGGATTCTTGCCGGCCGCCTTGCGCTCCTCGGGGCTTTCCAGCCCGTGGTCGATGGCGTTGCGCAGCATGTGGGTGATCGGGTCGGACAGACGCTCGATGACCGTCTTGTCGACCTCGGTGTTCTCGCCGTCCATCACCAGGCGGGCCTGCTTGCCCGTCATGCTGGCGACTTCGCGGACCAGGCGCGGCATGCGCTGGAACACCGACTTCACCGGCTGGGCGCGGATGGCCATGACGCTGTCCTGGATCTCGCGCGTCAGCTGTTCCAGCTCGTCGAGGCCCATGGCCAGGTTGGAGGACGGGGCGATGCCGTATTCGCCGACGCGTTGCGCCAGCATGGCCTGGTTGATGACCAGCTCGCCAACCAGGTCGATCAGGCGGTCGATGCGTTCCGGGTCGACGCGGATGACCGACTGGCCCGGACCCGGGACGTCGATCTGCTGGGTCTTGGCGGCGGCGGCCGGAGCAGCAGCCGGAGCCGCGGCGACGACCGGGGCCGGAGCGGCGGGCGCGGCGACCGGGGCCGGGGCGGCCTCGACGACCGGCGCGACGGCGACCGGCTCGGGCGCGGCTTCGACCGGCGCGGGTTCGAAGGTTTCGATGACCGGAGCGGCCTCGATCACCGCCGGCGCGGGGGCCGGGGCCGAACCGGCCAGCAGGGCGGCCAGGGCGTCGTCGGACGCCACGGCTTCACCGCGGGTGATTTCCAGGTCGCAGTCGCCGTCGACGAATTCGAAGACTTCGCGGATGGCGTTCTCGTCTTCGTCGGTCTCCAGGCGGACGGTCCAGGTCGCATAGGCGGCCTCGGCGTCCAGCTGGTCGAGCGGCGGGATGGCGCTGGCGTCCAGCGTGGCCTCGATCGGACCCAGGCGCGCCAGTTCGCGCAGCAGCAGGGCGGTCTCGTTGGCCTTGCGGTAGAGGTCCGACTTCGGACGGATCGACACCGTCCAGACGTTGCCCGCCGCGGCGGCGACGTCGGCCGCCTGCTCGTCGATAGTGATCGTCATCGGCTGGAAGTCGAAACCGAGGTCGTCATCGTCCAGGGCGTCGTCGGCCCCGATCAGAGCCGGCGCGGCGGCTTCCACCACCGGCGCGTCCGCTTCAACCACGACCGGCGCGGCGGCGGGAGCCGGCGCGGCGTTCGGGTCGGTGCAGGCCTTCAGCTCGGCGGCCATCGAGGCGGAGACCGCCTCGTCGACGTCGCCCAGCCCGCGGGCCGAGCTGACGTGATCGGCCAGCACGTCCGATGCGCGCAGCAGAGTCACCACCAGGTCCGGGGTCGCAGGCACCTCGTTGGAGCGCACGGCGTCGAGCAGGGTCTCGAACACGTGGGCGAAACGGACCAACGGCTCGAGGCCGAAGGCGCCGGCGCCCCCCTTGATCGAGTGGACGGCGCGGAACACGGCGTTGACGGTGTCGCCATCGTCGTTGCCGTCCTGCATGGCCAGGAGCCCGCCTTCGAGGTCGGCGAGCAATTCCTCGCATTCCTGGAAGAAGGTGACCTTGATGGCCTCTAACTCGTCCATTCCAACGTTCCTAAAACGAGAGAGTCTTCAGTACCCGAGACGAAAAGAAGAGCGACGTCAGGCCGCGACGCGGCGGATGGCGTCGACCAGCTTCTCGGGGTTGAACGGCTTGACGATCCAGCCCGTGGCGCCGGCGCGGCGCGCGCGGTCCTTCTTGGCGGGGTCGCTTTCGGTGGTGAGCACCAGGATCGGGATGGCGCGATAGTCGTCGTCGACCCGCACCGCCTCGATGAAGCCGAAGCCGTCGAGCTTGGGCATGTTGATGTCGGTGATGATTACGTCGGGGCGATGGGCCGAAAGAACTTCCAGCCCGTGCTCGCCGTCGACAGCTTCGACGACGTTGAACCCGGCGCCGGCGAGGGCCATGCGAAGCATGTCCCGCATCGTCCGGGAATCATCGACCGTGAGGACCGTCCGCGTCACGATTGAACTCCATGGATATCCGCCGAGAGAAGCGCCCCTTCGGCGCCGAACAGACGGGTGGTTTCGACAAAGGCCTCCGAAGGGGCCCGGATAGAGAAGGACTTTCCGTCCGCCGCCCAGGCGGTCTTGGCCGCGAGCAGCACCTGCAGGCACAGGCCGCCGAGGCGCCGGACGTTGCCGGCCTCGACCTCGACCGCCTCGCCGCGGCGTTCCAGGAACGCCGCCTTGAGGGGGCCCGACGCCTTCAGATCAAGCGTCTCGGGCAGCGAAAGGACAGTCATCAAAACTCCTCCCAGCCGTCGCTGACCGGGGCGGCCGCTGCGGCGGCTCCACCACGGCCAGGCCGGGCGAAGGCGCCGAGCCGGGCGCGTTGCTCGGCGACGGGGTTGCGGGCCGGCGAGTCGACATGGACGTCGGCTTCGCGCGGGCGTTCAAAGCGTTGGGTAGAACCTTCACCCACCCGGAAGCGACCGATCAGGCGCACCAGCTCAGCGGTCTCGCCCTTCAGCGAGTGCGTCGCGGCGGTCGATTCCTCGACCATGGCGGCGTTCTGTTGGGTCACCTGATCCATCTGGTTGACGGCGGTGTTCACTTCGTTGAGGCCGGTCGCCTGTTCGGCCGCCGAGGCGGCGATCTCGGTGACCAGGGCGTCGATCTCGCCGACCTTCACCACGATCCGCTGCAGGGCTTCCCCGGTCTGGCCGACCAGGCTCACCCCGGCAGAGACCTGCTGGGTCGACGACGAGATCAGGGTCTTGATCTCCTTGGCGGCCTCGGCCGAGCGCTGGGCGAGCGCGCGGACTTCCTGGGCGACGACCGCGAAACCACGTCCCGCTTCGCCCGCCCGGGCGGCCTCCACCCCGGCGTTGAGCGCCAGGAGGTTGGTCTGGAAGGCGATCTCGTCGATCACGCCGATGATCTGGCTGATCTGCTTGGAGGAGTTTTCGATTTCGCCCATCGCGGACACTGCCTGATGGACGACCTGACCGGAATGCGTCGCTTCGCCACGGGTGGTCGAAACCACGTCCGAGGCCTGGCGGGCGCCCGAGGCCGTGCGGCGCACGGTGGCGGTCAGCTCGTCGAGGGCGGCGGCGGTCTCTTCCAGGCTGGCGGCCTGCTGCTCGGTGCGGCGCGAGAGGTCGTCGGAGGCGTGGGCGATCTCGTCGGCGCCGGTGCGCAGGCCGTCGGTCGAGGCCGCGATGACCTTCACCGTGTCCTGCAGCTGGGCGATGGCGCCGTTGAAGTCGTCCTTGAGCTTGGCGTACTCGCCCGGGAAGGCGACGGTGACGCGGAAGGTCAGGTCGCCCGAGGCCAGGCGCTCCAGGCCCTCGGCCAGCGAGCTGACGACCAGGGCGCTCTCGCGGGCGGCGGCCGCGGCGGCCTCCTCCTTGGCGCGACGCTCGTCGGCGGTCAGGGCGGCCGTCTTCTCCTGCTCGGCGCGCAGCTGCTCGAGATGCAGCTGGTTGTCGCGGAAGACCTTCAGCGAGCGGACGATGGCGCCCAGCTCGTCGCCGCGGGTCAGGCGCTCCAGGTCGATGGTGTTTTCACCCTTCGACAGCTTCTCGGTGGCGCCGGCGATGTCGCCGATCGACTTGCGGACGTTCATCACCGTCAGGAAGGCCAGCGCGGCCACCGAGGCCAGGGTGATGAGCGAGAGGATGACCGTGATGCTGATCGCGGCGGCGGCCTCGGCCTGCTTCTTGGCGGCCTGGGCGACGACGCGGGTGTTGGCCGCGGCCACCACCTGGTCCAGCTGGGTGGTCATCTTGGCGTATTGTTCTTCGAACGGCGCGATGAAGCCGACGGCCATGTTGAAGTCGACGCCGATCATGCCGCTCACCGTGTCGATGGCGCTGCGGCATTCCTCGAGCGACTTGATCAGCTCGGCGATCTTCGGCTGCTCGCTGGCCGGCAGCTTGCCCTTCAGAGCCCCCAGCTCCTTCTTGACCGACTCGGTCTCGGCCAGGACGGCGGCCATGCGGGCGTCGTTCTTGTCGACGTCGATGTTGCCGGCCTTGTGGGTCATCACGGTGTAGAGCTCACCGTTGATGTTCGAGATGCGCTTGGAGAGCTTCTGGATCTCCATGTTCTGGGCCATGTCGTTCTCGACGACCTGGCGCAGCGCGGCGGACTGGCTCTTCTGGATCATGATCGCCCCGCCGGCCATCAAGGCCAGCATCACCAGGGCGAAAGCCGGTGCGAAGCCGATTTTTATGATCAACGGCAGATCGACTAGTCGAAAGCGCTTCATCTCGAGATCCCCTCCAAGCGACGGCCGTGCCCACGGACCGCCTGCAATGAGGTCGGATCATCACGATAGATTCCTAATAGTTCCTGACTTTGGTTAAGAACGATGGCCGCACCTTGTCGCACCCCCTCCCCGCCGCCGGTGCGCAGGCGCGTTTCGCGCGCGTTTTGAGTCTAGAGACGGGCAATTGCGGCGACATGGCGCCAGCCGCAAGTTGACTTGGTTATCGACAAGTAAATATCGATTATTCTTCGCTGACTCAGACTATCTTAACTCGCGGCTGCGAGAAGGTGCATGCGTCCGGTTGGCGCAACGTCCAACGGACGAAGAAAAATACTAGGAGCAGCGGGATGAAATATCCGATCGCTATTGCCGCGGGAATCGCCGGCAGCTTTTTCGTCGCTCAGGCCGCTTCGGCCGCTGGCGGCTTCGAAGATCAAATGGGCCGTTGCTTGCAGCAATTCGCCAACACCAAGGACGCCGCCCAGGTGATGCTTGAGTGCACCGCCGACGCCGGCAAGCTCTCGGCTTGCAAGGTCGTCGACAACAGCGCGGCCGGCAAGGGCTTCGACAAGGCCGCCATGTGCATCGCTGAAAAGCTGCCGATGGGCGCCAAGACCGGCACCGTGAAGGTTCCGTTCCGCTTCCCGGGCGGCGCGTAAGACTTTACGCGCCCACCCAACGGGGGTCCAAGCGCCTCCGCTGGTCCAGGCCGGCGTCTCCCAGACGGGAAACGCCACGGCCGGACCGGCGGGGGCGTTTTGCTGTTTGAACACCTGCGCCCAAAGACTAGACAACCGCCGCCCAAGAAAAAGGCCCGCCTTGCAGGGCGGGCCAGGGTCTAGGAGGGAGAACGCAACGAAGAAATATCCGGAGCGCGCTACGCTACGCCGCGCCCGGTCACCGACAAAAACTCAGTATTCTTCCCAGTCCTGCTCGATCGCGACCGCGGTCGAGCCGCGCGAGACCGCCGCGCCGGGACGAGACGCCACGCGGGCGGCCGCGGGCGGACGCGGCGCGGGCCGCGCGACCGGGGCCGCAGCGGCTTGGCGGGAAGTCTTGAAGCCGCCGATCAGGCGCGTCAACTCGGCCGACTGGCCCTTCAGGGAATGGGTGGCGGCCGTGGTCTGCTCGACCATGGCGGCGTTCTGCTGGGTGACCTGGTCCATCTGGTTCACGGCGATGTTGACCTGGGCCAGGCCGCTGGACTGTTCCTGGGCCGAGGACGAGATCTCGCCCACCAGCCCGTCGATCTCGCCGACCTTGTCGACGATGCCGCGCAGGGCCTCGCCCGTCTGGCCGACCAGGGCGACGCCCGCCTCGACCTGCTTGGACGAGGCGCCGATCAGGGCCTTGATCTCCTTGGCCGCTTCGGCCGAGCGCTGGGCCAGGGCCCGCACTTCCGAGGCCACGACCGCGAAACCCTTGCCCGCGTCGCCCGCCCGCGCCGCCTCGACGCCGGCGTTGAGGGCCAGAAGGTTGGTCTGGAAGGCGATCTCGTCGATCACCCCGATGATGTTGCTGATCTCGCGTGAGCTGGTCTCGATCTCGCCCATGGCGGCGACCGCGTCGTTGACGACCACGCCCGAGCGCTCGGCCTCGGTCTTGGCGCCGGCCACGACGTCGGAAGCCTTGCGGGCGCCAGCGGCCGAGCGCTTCACCGTGGCGGTGATCTCGTCGAGGGCGGCGGCGGTCTCTTCCAGGCTGGCGGCCTGCTGTTCGGTGCGGCGCGACAGGTCGTCGGCGGCGACGCCGATCTCGTCGGCGCCCATGCGGATGCCGTCGCTGGCCTGGGTCACGGCGGCCATCGCCTCCTCCAGCGTCGCCACGGCGGCGTTGAAGTCGCCCTTCAGCTTCTGGAAGTCGGCGGCGACCTCGATGTCGAGGCGCGAGGCCAGGTCGCCCTCGGCCAGACGGGCGAGGGCCTCGCCCAGGGCCTGGACCGCCACGGCCTGGCTGCGCTCGTTGGCCTGGCGCACCTCTTCGAGGCGCTTGCGCTCATTCTCGATGGTCTCGAGATAGATCGAGATGGCGAAGTCCATGTCGAGCATCACGGCCTTGATCAGGGCCGAGACGGCGTCGCCCGCCTTGTCGGCGCCGTCGCCCTTGGCCATGAAGCCCTTGGGCCAGGCCTCCTTGATCGCCGCCCGCGCCAGGTGCTCGCTGACCAGGGCGTAGCCGCCGATGTACCAGCGCGGCTCCAGGCCGATGCGGGCGTGGGTCTCGCCGATGGTGCGCACGGCCTTGACGTAGGTGTCGCTGAACTCGGCCTGGGCGATCACGCCCCAGTGCGACTTCTGGCGCGAGCCGGCCGCATCCATGTGGCGCTCGTCGCCGAAGAACTTGCGGGTCTCGGGCGTGGCCTTGACCTTGTCGTAGAAGCCGGCCAACGCCGGTCCGATCTCGCGCTCGATGAGCGGACGCAGCGCCCGCAGAGACGCCCGGGCCCGGTCATCCAGGCCCATGAACGCGACGCGGTCATTCAGTGCGTAGTCCTGGCTCATCTGCCGCATCCCCGATCTTGAATATCGGGGTTAAATCTCACGGCCGATGGTTAATGGCAGCACAACTTTTCCCGTTATGAGCGCGTCATACCGCCGCACTCTCGTCGGATGTACTTGCGACTATCCGCCGCGACGCAGGGTTTCTCTGGCGATGACCAGTTGCTGGATCTGGCTGGTGCCCTCGTAGATCCGGAAAATCCGGACGTCTCTGTAAAGACGCTCGATGCCGTAATCGGCGACATAGCCGGCGCCGCCGAAGATCTGCACCGCCCGGTCGGCCACCCGCCCGACCATCTCCGAGGCGAACAGCTTGGCGGCGGCCGCCTCCAGGGTGACGCCCTCGCCCGCGTCGCGCTTGCGGGCGGTCTCCAGCACCAGGGCCTTGGCCGCCAGGGCCTCGGTCTTGCTGTCGGCCAGCATCGCCTGGATCAGCTGGAAGCTCGCGATCGGCTGGCCGAACTGCTTGCGCTCGGAGGCGTAGGCCACGCAGTCGGCGATCAGCCGCTCGGCGACGCCCGTGCAGACGGCGGCGATGTGCAGGCGGCCGCGATCGAGCACCTGCATGGCGACCTTGAAGCCCTCGCCTTCCGCGCCCAGCCGGTTCTCGACCGGAACCCGCACGTTGTCGAAGGTCACGTCGTGGATGTGGGCGCCCTGCTGGCCCATCTTCTTCTCGGCCTTGCCCACGTGCAGGCCCGGCAGGCCGGCTTCGACCAGGAAGGCCGAAACGCCCGAGCCGCCCTTGGCCTCAGGATTGGTGCGGGCCATAACCGTGAACAGCGAGGCCTTGCCGGCGTTGGTGATGAAGCGCTTGGTCCCGTTCAGCACATAGGCGTCGCCGTCGAGCGTGGCGCGGGTCTGCACGGCGGCGCTGTCGGAGCCGGCCTCGGGCTCGGTCAAGGCGAAGCTGGTGACGGTCTCGCCCGAGGCGATGCCGGGCAGCCATTTGGCCTTCTGGGCCTCGGAGCCGAACATCACCAGGCCCTGGCTGCCGATGCCGACATTGGTGCCGAACACCGAGCGGAAGGCCGGCGAGGCGCGGCCCAGCTCTATGGCCACCAGCGCCTCGTCCTCCATGGACAGACCCAGGCCGCCGTACTCCTCGGGGATCGACAGGCCGAAGAGGCCCAGATCGCGCATCTCGGCGATCACGCCTTCGGGCACCGCGTCGTTCTCGGCCACCTGAGCCTCGATCGGCCGCAACCGTTCGGCCACGAAGCGGGCGACCATCTCGAGCAGCTGGTCGCGGGTTTCGCGGTCGAGGGCCATGGCGGTTCCTTCCTGTCAGTCGTCGCGTCAAACGATCGTTTTATTCGCCGACTGTACCCGCCGCTCGCGGGAATGGAAGAGCCGTCAGAAGCGGGCCCGATAGGTGGCCGCCAGGTTCAGTTCCGGATCGGCCGAGGCGTCGTGCCCGGGCTGCAGGGCCACGCCGCCGCGCACGCTGATCCGCCGCTCGCCGCCCAGCGACCGCTCCATGCCCAGCCGCAGGTCGATCTCGCGCCCGTCGGGCGAGGCGCTGAAGCGGCGGGTCGAGTAGGTCAGCGGGTCGTCGTATGACAGCGGCGCGTCGGCCAGGGTCGCGGTGAACCGGCCGCGCTCGACGCGCAGGGGCTGGCTGACCTCGAAGGTCAGCAGGGCGCAGGACCAGCCGATCAGGTCGCAATCCGCCGCCGCCATCAGGCGCCAGGCGCCGCTGACCGCGCCGTCCAGGCCCAGCAGCCCGCCCTGGGCCGACATCCGCCCCATCGAGGCCTCGGCCCGCAGGCTGACCCCGGGACGCGGCGACAGGTCGAAGGCGGCGGCGGTGAAACGGGTCGAGGTCGGCAAGGCGAAGGTCGAGCCCGGCGCCAGGAACGAGCCGAGCGGACCCAGCGGCTCGTCCAGAGTCCCGGCGGTGACGCTGAGCACGCCGCCGGCGAGCGCGATCTGGCCGGTGGCCGCGACGTAGCTGGAGGCCTTGATCTCGGTGGTCTGCATCGGGCGGCGGCGCACGGCCTCGCCCTGCTCGGCGCTGAAGGCGAAGCGGCCCAGGCGTACAGCGGCTTGCACCGTCTGATCGGGATGCGCGACGAGGCGGAAGGCGTCGCGGCCCTCCGGACCGGCCGGGGCCGGCGCGCCGCCCTCGCCTTTCCAGGTCGAGAAGCTGAACCGGCCGAACGCCGCCTGCATCCGCGCCGAGCGCATGGGCTGGGGCCCCAGCAGCATGTCCGGCGCGCTGGCGTTGGGCGTCGGCTCGAACAGCGGCGCCTCGGCGCTGAAGGCCAGTTGGGCCCCGCCCAGGCTCGGGCCGCCCAGCACCACGGCGCTGGAGGCGGTCGGCGGCGGCAGGTCGCCCACGCCCCGGCGCGACGCACCTGGCACGGAGCCTGCCAGGTCGACCACGAAGCGGCGGTGATAGTCGTCGGTCAGCACCGTGCTCAGAGCGTCGGTGCGCGCCAGGGCCTGGCCGAACGGACCGGCGAGGCTGGTCCCGGGCTCGTTAGCGTCGAGCGCGACCGATTCGCCCTCGCCCACGGCCAGGCTGCTGGTTCCCACCGGCTGGAAGGCGCGGGTCAGATCCAGCGAGCCGCGGCCATAGGTGCTGTCGGTCCCGGTCGTCCCGAGGTCGGCGGCCGTGCGCAGCAGGATCGAGACCGCGTCGCGGCCGGAGATGTTGGGGAAGGCCTGCAACAGCAGAGCCAGGGCCCCGGCCACATGCGGGGCCGAGAACGAGGTGCCCGAGATCCGCCAGCAGCTGCCGGCCGTATCGCAATCGGTGATCACCTGGTCGCCCGGGGCGACGATGTAGCCGTTGGCCGCCACCCCGGCCTTGTTGGAGAAGCTGGCCAGGGTTCCGCTCTGCGACAGCGCCCCGACGGCCAGCAGCGCGCCCTGGTAGCGGGTGTCGACGGCGTAGCGCGCCGGCCAGCCCGGATCGGCTTCGCCTTCGTTGCCGGCCGAGGCGGCGATGACGACGCCGGCGGCCGTGGCGCGGGCCAGGGCCGCCTCGAAGGTCGCGCCCAGCGGCGTTTCACCGCCGAGCGACAGGTTGATCACCTTGGCGCCGTTGGCGACCGCGTAGTCGATCGAGCGCGCCAGGTTGCTGGAGTTGAAGATGCACTCTTCGCAGTCGGGATCGGTCGATGCCGTATCGGCGCGGATCGACAGGATGGTCGAGCCGTAGGCGACGCCGATCGTGCCCGCGCCGTTGAAGTTGGAGGCGATGATCCCGGCCACGCGGGTGCCGTGACGGTCGGCATTGGCCAGCTCGTTGCGGCCGGTGACGATGTCGGTCGAGGCGGACGACACTCGTCCGGCCAGGTCGGCCTGGGACTGATCGACGCCGGTGTCGATGACCGCCACCGTGATCCCGGCGCCGGTGTAGCCGGCGTCATAGGCGGTGTTGGCGTGGATCGCGGCCAGGCCCCAGCTGCGCGTGTATTCGGCGCTGGTGACGCTGGGCGGAGGCGGCGGGGGTGGAGGCGGCGCGGGCGGCGTGACCGGCGTCGTCACGCCCGTCGAAGGACCGCCGCCGCCCCCGCCTCCACCGCAGCCGGTGACCAGGAGCGCGCCGCCCATGACCAGGGCGACGGGCCAGATGCGCAGGATACGGTCGAAGCCGGTCATCAGAACCCCTCCAGCCCGTCCCCGCGCCCGAGCTTACACCGTCGGCGGCGAGCCTTTCGCGAGGACACTGCGGCGCACGCCGTAAACGAAATATATCAGCAAGCCCACAATCTGCGCGCAGAGGAAATAAAGCTGCGTCTTGGCCGGCAGGCTGGCGAACAGATAGAGGCAGCCGAGGATCGCGCCCGAGGCCACGACCGGCCAGGCCGGGACCGAGAACACCCGCGGGCGGTTCGGCTCGCGCCGGCGCAGCACGATCACCGAGGCGCCGACGGCGATGAAGGCGGCCAGGGTGCCGGCGTTGGCCAGCTCGGCGATCTCCTTCAGCGGCAGCAGGCCCGACAGGAACGCCGACAGCAGGCCGGTCAGCAGGGTCATCAGCACCGGCGTGCCGGTCTTGGCGTTGACCCGGGCCAGGGCGCGCGGCAGCAGGCCGTCGCGGGCCATGACGAAGAAGATACGGCTCTGGCCATACATGAAGGCCAGGATCACGGTCGGCAGGGCGACGACGGCGGCCAGGGCGACGATCTGGGCCACCTTCGGGTGCTTGAGGCTCTCCAGGATGAACACCAGCGGCGCTTCGCTGGCCGAGAACACCTCGGTGCGCGAGGCGCCGATCGAGACGGCGGCGACCACCATGTAGATCAGGGTGCAGGCGGCCATCGAACCGACGATGCCAATGGTCAGGTCGCGCTTGGGGTTCTTGGTCTCCTCGGCGGCGGTCGACACCGCGTCGAAGCCGTAGAAGGCGAAGAAGATCAGGCTGGCGGCCGCCATGACGCCAACCTTGACCCCGTCGGGGCCGGGCGTGGCGGCGAAGCCCTTGGGCATGAACGGAGTGAAGTGGCTGGCGTCGAAGGCCGGCAGGCAGAGGGCGACGAAGATGGCCAGGGCGGCGATCTTGATCACCACCAGCACCATGTTGACCGTGGCGCTCTCGCGGGTGCCGAGCGCCAGCAGGCCGGCGACCGCCATCGAGATGATCACGGCCGGCAGGTTGACGATGCCGCCGGCGTGCGGACCGGCGAGCAGGAACTCGGGCGTGCCGATCATCCGGAACAGCCCCTGGGCGTGAGCCGACCAGCCCACCGCCACGGCGGCGCAGACCAGGGTGTATTCGAGGATCAGGCTCCAGCCGATCACCCAGGCCACCGGCTCGCCCATGGCGACATAGCTGTAGGTGTAGGCGCTGCCCGAGGCGGGGATCATGGTCGACAGCTCGGCGTAGCAGAGCGCCGCGCAGGCGCAGACCGCGCCGGCGATCAGGAACGACAGGATCACGCCCGGCCCGGCCAGGCCCGCGCCCACGCCGGTCAGGGTGTAGATGCCGGTGCCGACGATGGCGCCGACGCCCAGGGCCACCAAGTGCGGCCAGCTCAGGGTCTTCTTCAGCTCATGGCCGCCATGGCCCGCCGCCCCGTCGATCGCCTTGCGGCGCGTCCAGAAACTCATGCTCGTCCTCCCGACTGCCGGGCGACCATGGCTGGGGATCGGCGGCCCGCCAAGAGGGCGGACCGCAAAGACGACATATCTTCGGCCGCGCCGCGAAATCGCGCCTTCCACGGACGAAACGCCGGAAAAGGCCCGGCTCGGCCGAAGGATCGTCGGATCAGATCGCCGCGTCGAACGCCTGGTAGCCGATTGGGCCGCTGGAGGCTGGAGCCCCGCGCCCCTTTATCCGCGCATGCAGGCGCTTCACGCAATCGCTGCCGGTGCGCTCGAACAGGAAGGGCAGCAGGCCATGGACCAGGCAGGCCAGGCCCGCGGCGACCATCGGCAGGCCGAAGCTCCAGGCCATGGCGAAATGCTCGCCATAGGTTTCGCCGACCTGGCGCGGATGGCGGGTGAACAGCGCGAACATCAAAGGTCCCCTTGCTTCGATGGAGGACGCCAGGATGCGGCGCGCCGGCGAGAAAGGCATTGTCGAACTTCAGGCGAACGCGCAGGTTTGGAGAACTTCAATCTCCAGATTCCGAAATTGAGAGATGATCGATCTCGATTCCATTGACCGCCGCCTGCTCGCCATCCTGCAGGAGGACGCCACCGTCTCGATCGCCGAGCTGGCCGAGCGGGTGGGCCTGTCGCAGACGCCGTGCTGGAAGCGGCTGAAGCGGCTGCAGGACACCGGCGTCATCACCGCCCGCGTCGCCCTGCTCGACCGCGAGGCGCTGGACGTCTCGCTGACGGTGTTCGTGGCGGTCAAGACCGGCCGCCACGACGAGGCCTGGCTGGAGACCTTCGCCAAGGGCGCTTCGGCCCTGCCCGAGGTGGTCGAGTTCTACCGGATGAGCGGCGAGGTCGACTATCTGCTGAAGGTGGTGGTCAAGGACATCGCCGCCTACGACCGCTTCTACAAGCGCCTGATCGCCACCGCGCCGTTGAGCGACGTCTCGTCGAGCTTCGCCATGGAACAGATCAAGTTCACGACGGCGCTGCCGATACCGGGGGCCTGAAAGGCGGCGGCCCCATCGACCCGCCGCCCCGTCGCCCCGTCGCCCCGTCGCCGACCGATCAGGCGATCAGGCGGTTGATGTCCATCGACACGCTGCGCCAGGTGCCGCCCGGCGTCGGCGAATAGAGCCAGAAGCTCCGGTCGCGCAGGTTCAGGCCGAAATAGCCCGCCCCGTAGTAGCGCAACCGTGCCCGCAGGCTGCCCGTCGCCGGCGTGGCCGGTTCGCCGGAGACCGGGAAGCTGAGCTGATAGTCATCGACCACCGTCACCACCTGGTCGCCGTTGTAGGCGGCCTGGTCGGCGCCCCGCACATCCACCCGCATGCCGCTGATCAGCTGGTGGCGGACGGCGAAGGTCAGGGTGGCCAGAGCGCCGGTGCGGGTCAGCGACACCGGCGTCAGCACCTGGCCGGTCCCGGTCACCAGGTGGCCGAAGGTGGTCGGCGCGGTCTCGGTCTCCTTTGAGGCGATGATCTGGCCGATATCGTCCGGCACGCCCTCCAGCGCCCAAAACATCGCCTTCACGTCCGGGCCCAGGGCGCCGTTGCTTTCCTGCACGATATTGACCGGAAAGCCGTGCTGATTGGGCGCATGGGCTGTCGTCGGGAAGGTCACGGTCGCCCCATTGAAGGTCGGGAAGGTGACCGAGGCCTGCGGCCGCACCCAGCCGGGCGCGTGGCTGTAGGCGCCCGCCCCCAGGCTGGTTCCGAAGGCGCGGGTGAACTCGGCGACCAGAAAGAAGGCGTTCTGCGCGCCGTCGAAGGCCACGCCATCGAAATAGGGGCCCGCGCCGCTCACCGTCACCGTGTGCTCGAGCTCCTGCTTGGTCAGCAGGCCCGTGGTCAGGTCATGATCGGTGGCCAGCCCGTTGGCCACGATATAGGCGCTGGCGGTCGCCACGCCCGAAAGCGGCACGACGGACACGCGTACGACCCGCGGCTTGCCGACATAGCCGTCGATCGTCTCTTGCGTCGGGGCGAAGTACAGCGTCTCCCGTTCGGAGACGCCCTTGCGCACCAGCAGGACGCGGCGCGCGCCGGGGAAGTAGGCCAGCAAGGCCGGATGGTTCTCGACCCAGAGGCCCAGCGAGGTCGGCTTGAGATAGCGGCCGGTGTCGTCCCCGGTGGCGACGTCGCCGATCAGGAGGCTGTCGTCGCCGCGGGTCCAGGCGGTCCATTCGCCGTCGGCGTCGTCGGCTGACGAGCAGGTCAGGCCGCGCGGGATGCGAACGGTCAGGGTGGTGGTCGAGGGCGTGGTCAGCACCTCCAGCCACGATTGACGCAGGACCTCTGAAGCTGTCGCCGGGGCCTGGATCAGCTGGCCCGGCCGAAATTGGTGGTCGGCGCCGAAGGTGATGACAGCGAGGTTCACGCCGGTCTCGATGCTGGTCGCCGTGGCTCCGGCCTGGAATTGACCGCCGCCGCTGGCGTTCACCGGCACGCCGCCGGAGCCGATGGCCAAGCAGCGCACCAGCTTCAGGTCGGGCGTGACCATCCAGCGCGAGTTGGGGGCTTCGTTGTGGAGAAGGGTGGACATAATCGTTCCTTGAAAATTGGAAGCTAAAGAATGTTCCCTTTTTGTTCCCGATATACGACAACCCCGGACGTAGCCGCGCCGGGAAGCGGCGCGAAATCCGCGGGGGTCAGTCCGGCCACAGGTCCTGGATATCGCCCTTGCGGTTGAGCATGTGCGTGGCGCGCTTGATGAGCATCAGCAGGCGTTCGCGGCGGCCTTCGCCGTCGTAGGTCAGGGTGGTGCGAGCCAGGCCTTCGAGCATGAAGCGGGCGAGGTCGCGGCTGGCCTGGAAGCGCGGGCCGGCGCCGGCGTGCAGGATCTTCAGGAAGTGATCGCCGGCCTGGGCGCGGTCGAACTCGGCCTGGGCCGGGGCCAGCAGGGCCTGGATGGCCGGGTCGGTGCGGCCGGCGGCCTCCAGTTCGGCGAAGGCCAGGAAGGGCTCGCTCTGCAGCAGGTCCCAATAGCTGTCGATGGCGTGCTCGGTGACGTCGGCCCCGGCCGGAATGCTGTCGGCGGCGGCGCGGAACAGGGCCGAGCGGGCGGCCTGGACGTGGGCCACGGCCGCCTCGACCAGGGCCTCGCGGGTCGGGAAATGATAGAGCATCGCCCCGCGCGTCAGGCCCGCGGCGTCGGCAATCACCGGGTTGGTGGCCGCGTGGTAGCCGGTCTCGGCGAACAGACGCATGGCGCAATCGAGAATCCGCGCGCGCGTCTTCAGCGATTTCGGCGTGTCCTTGGCGAGGCGGGCGGCGTCCATGGGCGTGATCTAGTGCGGAGCATGCTGCGCTGCAACAGCCGTTTTCCCAAAGAACACAAGGGATGAGGCCGGTGTCGCGCCGTCGCGGACGCGCCTGCCGCACGCGCAGGAACTGGTCGAAAGGGAGGCTGACCCTACGGCGCCTACCCTCGTTCGGCCACCACCGGGCGATTCGCCGCGCCCTCGAAGGACGCCGAACCCGGACGGTTTCATCAAAGCGACATGCAATCAGCTTATCCGCCACCCTCGAGTTCTCGCTTGGGGAAGCGGTCTTCGCGGGGGCGAAGCCGCACAGCGCTGGGGAGCCGGTCATGGCCGCCGAGATCGAAGTCCGCCGCTATCGCAGCATCTTCATCAGCGACATCCATCTGGGCACGCGCGGCTGTCAGGCCGAGCTGCTGCTCGACTTCATCCGCCACGTCGAATGCGACCGGCTGTATCTGGTCGGCGACATCATCGACGGCTGGAAGCTGCGCAGCGGCTGGTACTGGCCCCAGAGCCACAACGACGTGGTGCAGAAGATCCTGCGCCTGGCCCGAAAAGGCGTCGAGGTGATCTATGTGCCCGGCAACCACGACGACCGGGTCCGCGACTTCTGCGGCACCCACTTCGGCGGCGTGGTCGTGGCCCGCGACGTGATCCACGAAGCGGCCGACGGCAAGCGCTACCTAGTGGTCCACGGCGACGAGTTCGACGGCGTCGTGCAGCACGCCAAGTGGCTCGCCTTCCTCGGGGATTGGTCCTATAGAACCATCCTCATGCTGAACACCTTGCTCAACCGCGCGCGGCGGAGAATGGGGTTCGGATACTGGAGTCTCTCGGCCTATCTGAAGGTCAAGGTGAAGAACGCATTGCAGTTCATCGAGAACTTCGAGGCCGCCGTCGCCGACGAGGCTCGCCGTCGCGGCGTCGACGGCGTGATCTGCGGCCACATCCACAAGGCCGAGATGCGAGAGATCGACGGTATTCTTTACGTCAACGACGGCGACTGGGTTGAAAGCTGCACCGCTCTGGTGGAGCATATGGACGGCCAACTCGAAATCCTCGAATGGTCGAAGATGAGGTCCTGGTCGGTGATCGACCGGGCCCGGGCGCTCGCCGTCGAGCCCCCGTTGCCGGAGCCTGCCGCCGCCTGATGCGGATACTTCTCGCCACCGACGCATGGGAGCCGCAGGTCAACGGCGTGGTTCGGACCCTCACCAAGGTGATGGCCGAGCTTCGCGCCATGGGCCATGAGGTGGACGTGGTCAGCCCTGACCAGTTCCCCACCTTCCCGCTGCCCACCTATCCCGAGATCAAGCTCGCCATCGGCGCCTATGAGCCGGTGCAGGAGCGCTTCAAGTCGTTCGAGCCCGAGGCGATCCACATCGCCACCGAGGGTCCGATCGGCCTGGCCGCGCGCCGCATCTGCCTGGAGTGGAAGCTGCCGTTCACCACGAGCTACCACACGCGCTTTCCCGAGTACGTCTCGGCCCGCCTGCCGCTGCCGCTGGCGGCCGGCTACACCTACATGCGCTGGTTCCACAAGCCGTCGGGCCGCCTGATGGTGGCCACGCCGACCATGCGCGACGAGCTGGTGCGCCACGGCTTCCGCAACATCTCGCCCTGGTCGCGCGGCGTCGACACCGACGTCTTCAAGCCGCGCCTGCCGGACGAGCCGGACCTGTTCGAGGGCCTGGCCCGCCCGATCTATCTCAATGTCGGCCGCGTGGCCGTCGAGAAGAACATCGAAGCCTTCGCCAGCCTCGACCTGCCGGGCACCAAGGTCGTCATCGGCGATGGTCCCCAGCGCGAGGAGCTGGCCGAGAAATATCCCGAGGTGAAGTTCCTGGGCGCCAAGTTCGGCGACGAACTGGCCCGCTACTTCGCCTGCGCCGACGTCTTCTGCTTCCCCTCCCTGACCGACACCTTCGGCCTGGTGATCCTGGAAGCCATGGCCGCCGGCGTGCCGGTGGCGGCCTTCTCGGCGCCCGGGCCCATCGACATCATCCCGGGCTCCGGCGCCGGCGTGCTGGCGCCCGGCCAGACCGACGGCCTGCGCGAAGCCTGCCTGGCTTGCCTGGACATCGACCACGCCACGGTGCGCAAGTTCGCCGAGGGCTTCTCGTGGCGCGCCTGCGCCGAGGAGTTCTTCAAGAACCTGCAGCCCTACCCCGAACCGGAAAAGACCCGCTTCTGGCGGCGGCTCCGGCGGCTGGCGCGGATCCGCAGGAAGACGGCGGCTTAGGATCATCAGACCCTCCCCCTGAAGGGGGAGGTGTCGGCGAAGCCGACGGAGGGGGATGTGATTGCTCCCGTCGGCGGCGACTTCTGACTCATCAGGAACTTCCCCCTCCGGCCCTCTGGGCCACCTCCCCCTTCAGGGAGAGGGTCTTGGCGCGCGACTTTACGCTCACGCGGAAAACCGCTGAGGGGATGGAGAGGGCGCGGGGCGTCCGGGCCTCGCCCGGAGCTGTGAGTTTGAATACCGTTTCGACGAAGCTGGACGCCCCGCGCGATCGTTATTCCTCAGGCCGGGGCGCGCGGGCCTCTTCCGCCCTTCACCCCTTCCCCACGCAAGGCTCCCCCGTTCATGCGGCCAGAAGT
>PJTT01000465.1_pt1 | contig 29268 bp, 23 predicted proteins | sample 1512261 | NCBI WGS metagenome assembly PJTT01 (sample SAMN08177685, study PRJNA422409) | Soil metagenome, whole genome shotgun sequencing project. | isolation source: Soil (2) enriched on wood chips | place: USA: Madison | collected 2015-01-15
AACTTATTCCGTTCTTAATTAACCCGGAAAAAGCATTACTTGATTATAAACCTCCTAATCCACAGCTACGACTACAAATATGAGGGGCTTTGTTTATTAAAATGATCTTTAACAAAGCAAACTGCCCTTTAAAAAACAAAAAGTAACATAAGAAAAATGTTTACCGGACAACAATGATTTCCAAATCATCAAATTACCAAATTGTTTTCCGTTCGCTAATCAGCAGGGCGAAGCCTCCAAAAATTTGCAAATACTAAATCTTGTATCGTAAATCAAAAATCCTAAATCCTACATCAAAAAATCATAAATCTCCATTTGCCTTTATCTTTGCCAGCTATTATGGGAAACAAGCTACGCTTTGGAATTATTGGATGTGGGAAAATTGCACCACGGCACGCCACTGAAATAAGCCGTATTGGTATTTTGGCCGGCGTATGCGACATCATTCCCGAACGAGCTAACCAACTGGCACAACAATTTAACACGCTGGCTTTTTATAATATCACCGATTTTTTAAAACACCAGCCGTATGATGTAATTGCCATTTGTACACCCAACGGCCTACATGCCGAGCATAGCATTTTATCGTTACAGGCTAATGCACATGTGCTTTGCGAAAAGCCTTTATCTACTTCCGCCAATGATGCTTTAAAAATGATGGAAGCTGCTACCCAAACGGGCAAAAAGTTGTTTGTGGTAAAATCTACCCGATACAATCCTGCGCTTATTTCGCTAAAGGAAATACTCAGCAGCGGACAATTAGGTCAAATTTTTAGCTTTCAATTAAACTGTTTTTGGAACCGGCCCAACAGCTATTATACTTCATCCTGGAAAGGCGATGCGGTTATGGATGGCGGTATTTTGTTTACACAATTCAGTCATTATATTGATGCTTTGTTATGGTTATTAAATGATACGGTTAAACAAGTAGCCGGTTTTAGAAACAACCAAATTCATCAAGGTTTTATAGATTTTGAAGACACCGGCACCGCTTCTATTTTAATGAATACCGGTGTTATAGGTGGCATTAACTGGTCTATCAACAGCTTCCAAAAAAACATGGAAGTATCGCTGGTAATTTTAGCAGAAAAAGGAAGCATTAAAATTGGGGGCGAGTATATGAATAATGTGGAGTACCAGTTAACAGCAGCAACCTGCCCCACCCTTACCACGCAAAACGGTCAGCCAAATGACTATGGCACGTACAAAGGATCCATGAGTAACCACGATAAAGTTTACGACAATTTATTATTGGCAATTGACAACGACAAACATCCTTTTTCACATGCTATTGACGGACTAAAAACTGTAGAAGCTATACAACAGATTTATAACGCCATGCCATTGGCCTAAATAAGTTTTTTTTGAAAAAATTATTTTTTACTGTTACCAACGATCTTACTTACGACCAGCGCATGCAGCGCATTTGTAGCTGCCTTGCTGAAAACGGGTACGATGTTACATTGGTAGGTATAAAATTAAAAACCTCAAAAGAACTAAAGCAACAACCCTTTAAACAAAAAAGAATACGCTGCTGGTTTAACAATGGTAAACTATTTTATGCTGAGTATAATTTACGTTTAACCATTTTGCTGCTATTTAGTAAAATTGATTTGATTTGTGCTATTGATCTGGACACCATCCTACCCTGCTTATATATTTCTAAGCTAAAAAAAATACCTCGTGTATATGATGCACATGAATTGTTTAGCGAAATGAAAGAAATAGTAACCCGACCAGCTGTTAAAAAAATTTGGGACCGGGTAGAGAAAAAAGCAGTTCCACAATTTAATAATGGTTATACCGTTTGCGAAAGCATTGCGCAGGAGTTTACAAAAAGGTATGGTGTAAAATACGAAGTTGTAAGAAACGTGCCTTTCACCAAAGAAATGAATAAACCTGCCCTAACTGATAACAACCCCAAAATTTTATTATACACCGGTGCCGTAAATGAAGCCCGCGGTTTTGAATACTTAATACCGGCTTTACAATGGATAAATGCCCGTTTGGTTGTTTGCGGAGATGGCAATTTTATGCCACAGCTAAAACAACTAATAGCCACTTATAAAATGGAAGACAAGGTAACATTAACAGGCATGTTGTTACCCAACGACTTATGGCAACAAACCTTACAAGCCGATATTGGTATTGCACTTTGTGAAAATGAAGGGTTAAACCAATATTATTCGCTGCCCAACAAGTTTTTTGATTACATACAAGCCGGCCTGCCCCAAATAGCCATGGCTTTTCCTGAATATGAAAGAATTAATAAAGAATACCAGATTGCAGTGCTTGTTGATGACATGGCGCCGGAAAGATTAGCTGCCGAAATAAACAATTTGCTGCAAGATGTTGTTTTATATGAAACCCTTAGGCAAAACTGCCTCAAGGCTAAACATTTTTTAAACTGGGAGGTTGAGCAAAAAAAGTTAATTTCCTTTTACAAATCTATTTTACACGATTGAGACAGCAGTTGCACATAGTTTGTTTAGATGTTCCCTTTCCGGCCGATTACGGTGGTGCCATTGATATGATGAACCGCATTATCCTGTTTAAACAAATGGGAATAGCCATTCATCTGCATTATTTTAGCTACAACGAAAGGGGCATGCCCAACGAGCTAAACCAATATTGCGAGAGCATACAAGTGTACGAAAGAAAAAAGTTTAGTTCCTCCTATTTTTTTAATAAGCAGCCTTATATTGTTTCTTCACGGGTAAATGATGAATTGATTGCCAACCTGAACAAAGACAACCATCCAATTATTCTGGAAGGCGTTCACTGCACAGGCATACTACCTTATATTAACAAAAACAATCGTCGCATTGTAGTGCGTATGCATAACGACGAAAGCATTTATTACAAAGAACTGGCAAGAGCCACCAACAGCATTAAACAAAAAATATTCTTTAACAGAGAAAGTAGTTTGCTTAAGAAATATGCCGATACCCTAAGCAATGATTGTTTATATGCCTGCGTGTCCGAAAAAGATATAGCTGTTTTACAGCAAGATCATCAAATTAGCAACACCGCTTTTGTACCAACCTTCCCTACCTGGCAACAAGTAAATTGTCCCGAAGGCGTTGGTACTATTTGTTTGTATCATGGTAATTTATCGGTGCCTGAAAATGAAGAAGCTGCCATGTGGCTTTTATGCAAAGTTTTTTCTAAAGTTCGCATGCCCTTTGTAATAGCCGGTAAAAAACCCGGTCGTAGATTAAGAAAAGCGGCTGAGCTTTGCCAGCATACTTGTTTAATTGAAAATCCTTCGGAGTCGGAATTAAACGATTTAATACGCAAAGCGCATATTCATGTTTTACCTTGCTTTAATAAAAACATTACCGGTATACGGTTAAAATTATTACACGCACTTTTCGAGGGAAGACATTGCGTAGTTAACACCCCAATGGTTGCGGGTACAGGTTTAGAAGAAGCCTGCCATATTGCAGGCAACAGTAATGGCTTTGCGTCCATCATTGCACAGTTATACCATCAGCCTTTTACCGATGATGAAATAAAACTGCGTAAACGTCTTTTAGGAAATACTTACTCTAACGAAAAAAATACCCGCCAGCTTATTGAATGGCTATGGTAGCGTTATCAATAACCTTATTTTGCTCGGTGCGTATCATACGAGCCGGATATTTATTTACCACAATATAATCGTGTGTAGCCATTACAATAGCCGTGTTAAAGTCTTTAGAAATATGAAACAATAGTTTCATAATCTCGTCCGATGTTTCCGGATCAAGATTTCCGGTAGGTTCATCGGCTAAAATTAATTTAGGCGAGTTTAGTAATGCACGGGCAATATCTATACGTTGTTGCTCGCCACCGCTTAACTCAAAAGGCATTTTAAAACCCTTAGATTTTAAACCCACTTTATCCAATACATCCTGAATTTTATCGGCCATTAATTTTTCATCTGTCCAGCCGGTTGCTTTTAAAACAAACTTCAGGTTATCGTTTACATTTCTGTCGGTTAACAATTGAAAATCCTGAAATACCACACCCATTTTACGACGTAAAAAAGGAACTTCTTTCCAACTTAAACCGTTTAACGAAAACCCTGCAACATTAGCTACACCTTCTTTCAAAGTTAACTCGCCATAAAGCGTTTTTAACAAGCTCGATTTTCCTGTACCGGTTTTACCCACCAGGTACACAAACTCACCGGCATTAACAGTAAGGTTTACATTTTGCAGTACAGCACTATTTCCCTGATATATATTTACGTTGCTTAAAGTTATAATTGCTTCGGCCATTGTATTGTTGCTTTAATTGCAAAATAACGGAATATAGCCAAACTACCCGTTAAAAAAAATGGTTAAAATAATTGAGAGCAGGTTTGCACTATGTACTTATGGGATTTTTTGGTAATCAGCTGCAGTAATACTAATCATCGTCCCTTGCGTCGCACTCTTCAACTGTATTAATTCTATTGAACAACGAAAATGAATTGTGAATAGTGATACTCACTATTCACAATTGACTATTCACTTTCAGCCTTTCATCTTTCGGTCTACCGGACTCTCCGACTTCCTGACTTCCCTCTGCTGATTAGCGAACGGATTCCCGAAATAAATTTGGGATGCTGCTATTTTGGCCAATAGAATTGGTGCAGCAGAACGGAGCGTCGCAAGGGACGATCAATCAGGGCTATACAGCCGGTAACATAAAATTAGTTACTGTCTATTTTTTGCAAACAAATGGCAAGGCTATGCTTCCAATCGTTTATGCGCAAATCAAAAGTTGTTTTAATTTTTGTTTTATCTAAAACAGAATAGGCAGGCCTTTTTGCCGGCGTAGGAAAACTGCTGGTTGGTATAGGATTAACCTTGCAACCGCTATTGCTTAACTCGTTTATGGCAACCGCAAAATCGAACCAGGAAATTACACCTTCGTTACTAAAATGATACACACCCGGATGCCATTCTTTTTTATCAATAATGCTGATGATTGTCTGCGCCAGATCGGCGGCATAAGTTGGTGTACCAACCTGATCGTTCACCACATTAATTTCGGGACGTTCGGCCATTAAACGCAACATGGTTTTTACAAAGTTTTTTCCAAAGTTTGAATAAACCCATGCGGTGCGAATAATAACTGCATCATTATTTTGTTGCAAAATATTTTGCTCGCCCAATAATTTTGAAGCACCGTAAATATTTACAGGATCAGTAGTATCGGTTTCTTTGTAAGGTTTATCACCGTTGCCATCAAAAACATAATCGGTAGAAACATGTATAAGTTTTACTTCATTTTTTTTACAGAACGCTGCTATAGCGCCAACTGTTGTGGCGTTAATAGCAAACAATGTTTCTTTTTCCTCCGGTTGTTCGGCTTTATCTACAGCAGTATAAGCGGCACAATTAACAACAAACTGTGGTGCAGTTTGTGTAAGAAAATTAATGCAGGCTTGTTCATCATCTAAAGGCATTTGTGCACGAGTGCAAAATACCCACTCATAATTTGAGTGGGTATTTGCCAGTTCTGTTATTTCGCTACCAAGTTGCCCATTGGCACCGGTAACCAGTATTTTTGGTAGTACAGGCATACTAAAAAGTAAAGTTGTTTTTACAATCATTTAGTGTTGGTAACACTATATCTTTTTCTGATACGATGGCTTTATCGGCAGCTACTTGCCAGTTAATATTTAATGCAGGATCGTTGTAAATAATTCCACCTTCGCTTTCTTTATTATACAATCCGTCGCATTTGTACATTACTTCGGCCTTATCGGTTAACACCGAAAAACCATGTGCAAAACCCACAGGAATTAGCAATTGCTTTTTATTTTGGGCTGATAATTCAATACCAAAATGTTGGCCATAAGTTGGAGAACCTTTACGCAAATCAACTGCTACATCGTATATAGTACCAACTATAGCTCTGACCAATTTTGTTTGCCCGTGCGGATTTAACTGATAATGCAAACCTCTTATTACACCATAACTGGATGAAGATTGATTATCCTGCACAAAATTATAATTAAGTCCTTGCTGATTGTGAACTTCGCTGTTATAGGCTTCAAAGAAATATCCTCTGTTATCTTCAAACACTTTTGGTTCAAAAACCAACAAGTTGGCTATTCCTGTTTCAAAAAACGGCATGTTATAAACTCCAATAATTTCGTGAATTAATTTTTTTCCTGAATATACCTTTCAAGTCAACAATCAATGCATCGCTTTTGGTAATACCAGAAAAATAAGCATCGTCAAGATTTGTATATTCAACGTGAGGCACGGTAACAATTACTGCGTCGTAATCATTTGCAATATTGTTAGTTAGTTCAAACCCATATTCATGTTTTAACTCTTCAGAGCTTGCATAAGGATCTTCCACATCAACATTCAAGTGAAACGCTTTCAATGCCTTTACCACATCAGCCACTTTTGAGTTACGTATGTCGCTTACGTTTTCTTTAAAGGTTGCACCTTTCACCAATACCTTCGCCGATTTTACGTCGCTTGAATTTTTAATGATATGTTGCACTACATTGTTAGCAACATACTTGGCCATATTATCATTAATATTTCTACCGGCAAGTATTACTTCGGCATCGTAACCTAATTCGCTTGCTTTATAAGTAAGGTAGTATGGGTCTACACCAATACAGTGACCACCAACTAGGCCCGGTTGGAATTTTAAGAAATTCCATTTAGTACCTGCTGCTTCCAGTACTTCGTAGGTATTAATATTTAGCTTGTTAAAAATAATAGACAACTCATTCATTAATGCAATGTTCAGGTCACGTTGTGTATTCTCGATAATTTTAGCCGCTTCCGCAACTTTAATTGATGAGGCACGGTGAACACCGGCTGTAACTACTAACTCATACACTTTGGCTATTACGTCCAAAGACTCATCATCACAACCTGATACAACTTTTATAATGCTTGCAAGCGTATGTTGTTTATCCCCTGGGTTAATACGCTCCGGTGAATAGCCTAATTTAAAATCGGTAACATTTTTTAAGCCCGAAATTTTTTCTATAATTGGTAAACAATCTTCTTGTGTACAACCGGGATAAACGGTTGATTCAAATACAACATAATCGCCTTGTTTTATTACCTTACCAATAGTTTCTGAGGCTTTGGTAACCGGTGTTAAATCAGGAACATTATGTTCATCAACCGGTGTAGGCACCGCAACAATAAAGAATTTTGCTTTTCTTAATTCGTCTAAAGAAGTAGTAAAGGTTATATCGCAACCATCAAAGGCTTCTTTTTCCAATTCTTTACTTGGGTCAATACTTTGTTGCATTAAAGCAATTCTTTCCTGGTTTATATCAAACCCAATTACAGAAACTTTTTTTGCAAACTCTAAAGCAATAGGAAGACCTACATACCCCAGTCCGATTACCGCTATCTTCTCTTTTTTTTCTAAAATTTGATTGTACATAATACTTATAATAGTTGGTGTTTTATTTTATACTGGTAAATTCTTTTGGTTGTTTATACCACTCTGCTTCGGGTAATGCTTTAAAATATTCGTAAGTTAATTTTAGCCCTTCCTTTCTATCAATCTTAGGCTCCCAGCCTAAAATAGTTTTTGCTTTTTCTATATTTGGTTGGCGTTGCTTAGGGTCATCAACCGGTAAAGGTTTGTAAATAATTTTTACGGTGTTTCCGGTTAAAGCCAATACCTCTTCAGCAAAATCTTTCAACGAAATTTCATTAGGGTTGCCAATATTTACCGGCAAATGATAATCACTTAATAACAATCTATAAATACCTTCTACTAAATCATCAACATAACAAAAACTTCTGGTTTGCGATCCATCACCAAAAACCGTTAAATCCTCGCCACGTAAGGCCTGACCAATAAATGCAGGTAATGCTCTACCATCATTTAGTCGCATACGTGGGCCGTAGGTATTAAATATGCGTATAATTCTTGTTTCCACTTGGTGAAAGCTATTGTAAGCCATGGTAATGGATTCCATGTATCTTTTAGCCTCGTCGTACACACCACGTGGCCCAACGGGGTTAACATTTCCAAAGTATTCTTCCGTTTGGGGATGTACCAATGGATCACCATATATTTCGCTGGTAGAAGCCACTAAAATTCGGGCTTTTTTTGCTTTAGCCAAACCCAAACAATTATGTGTACCCATTGCACCAACTTTTAAAGTCTGAATAGGTATTTTTAAATAATCGATAGGGCTTGCAGGCGAAGCAAAATGCAAAATATAATCTAAGTCGCCGCTAATATGAATAAACTTACTTACATCATGATTATAAAATTCGAACTGTTCAAGCTTGAACAAATGTTCAATATTTTTTAAATCACCGGTAATCAAGTTATCCATAGCAATAACATGATATCCTTCCTTTATAAACCTGTCACACAAATGCGATCCTAAAAAACCTGCCGCACCTGTAATTAAAATCTTTTTCATAATTCATTAATTTACAGTTGCACGACCTACGCTTTCGTAATGGAAGCCCAGTTCTTTAATTGCTTTAGTTTCAAATAAATTTCTACCGTCAAAAATTGCTTTATTCTTTAATGAACTCACAATTTTCAAGAAATCAGGCGTTCTAAATTCGTTCCATTCTGTGGCAATAATTAATGCATCCGCATTATTTAAAGCATCATATTGGTTGTCAGCATACTCTACTTTACCACCAATAGTTTTTTTAACATTATTCATAGCTTCCGGATCAAACACAGTAACGGTTGCTCCTGCTACTGTTAATGCATCAATCATATATAAAGCCGGCGCCTCACGTATATCGTCTGTATTAGGTTTAAAGGCTAAACCCCATAATGCAAAATGTTTACCTTGTAAGTTGTTATTAAAGTAAGCGTTAATTTTAGGCATTAAATGCAGTTTCTGTTTTTCATTAACATCCATTACAGCATTTAATATCTGAAAATCGTAATTTACTTCAGTAGATGATTTCACCAATGCCTGCACATCTTTAGGGAAACAGCTACCGCCGTAACCAATGCCCGGGAATAAAAACCTACGACCAATTCTTTCATCACTACCTACTCCTTTACGTACCATATCAACATCGGCACCTAATAGTTCGCATAACTGCGCAATTTCGTTCATAAACGAAATCTTTGTAGCTAAAAAAGAGTTTGCAGCATACTTGGTTAATTCTGCTGATTTCTCATCCATAAAAATTACCGGATTACCTTGACGCACGAATGGTGCATATAAACGTCCCATTACTTCTTTTGCTCTTTCGCTGGATGCACCAATAACTACACGGTCGGGTTTCATGAAATCGTCAACAGCAACACCTTCTCTTAAAAATTCAGGATTACTTACCACATCAAATTCACCCTTGTAGTTTTTTTCAATCGCAGCTTTTACTTTAGCCGCAGTACCTACCGGTACCGTACTTTTATCAACAATTACAGTGTAATCTTTTAAAATTTTACCCAACTCATCCGATACACCAAGTATGTATTTCAAATCAGCAGAACCATCTTCACCCGGAGGTGTGGGTAATGCTAAAAATATAATCTCAGCATCTTTAATTCCTTCCGCAAGATTTGTCGTAAACTTTAAACGTTCTTCTTTTAAATTTCTAAGAAACAGTTTTTCAAGGCCGGGCTCATAAATGGTAATTTCACCATTCCTTAATTTTTCAACTTTTGTAGCGTCAATATCTACACAAATAACATTGTTACCTGTTTCCGAAAAACAGGTTCCGGTAACAAGACCGACATAGCCGGTACCAATAACTGCAATTTTCATACTAATAGGGTTGGTTTAGAAAAGTTAATATATGATTAGTAATAAATAATAATTGTTCTTCATCCATTTCGGTATGAATGGGTAATGAAATCACTCTCTCAGTAAGCCAATCCGTCACTTCCATTTCCTGGTTGGTAACACCCAACTGGTCAAACATTTTTTGTTTATGGCCCGGAACCGGGTAATAAATCATTGAAGGTATTCCCTGCTCGGCTAAATATTTATTCAGGTTTTCTCTAACAGTACTATTTTCTAATAATACCGTATACTGATGATACACATGGTTAGCATAAGCAGCCTGCGTTGGCGTTTTTATTTTATCATTATTAGCAAATGCAGCATCATAATATGCCGCAACCGCTCTGCGTGCTGCATTATATTCATTCAAATGTTGCAACTTAATATTTAGTATAGCAGCTTGTATAGAGTCTAAACGACTGTTACAACCTACCTCATCATGATAATAACGTTTGCTCTGTCCGTGGTTAGCAATACGTTTCATTTTCTCCGCCAATGCATCATCGTTGGTAGAAATTGCACCGCCATCGCCAAAAGCGCCAAGGTTTTTAGACGGATAAAATGATGTAGCACTAATATGACCAATATTTCCGGTTTTCTTTACCGTTCCATCCGAAAAAGTATAATCGCAACCTATTGCCTGCGCATTATCTTCCACTACATATAAATTATGCTTTGTGGCTATTGCCATAATAGCTTCCATGGGTGCCGCCTGGCCATACAAATGCACAGGGACAATAGCTTTTGTTTTTGGCGTTATCGCTTTTTCAATAGCTTCAGGTGTAATACAAAAAGTATCTTTGTCTACCTCTACAAAAACCGGGGTTAATTGTAAAAGTGCAATAACCTCTGTAGTGGCAATAAATGTAAATGATGGCGTAATAACTTCGTCGCCGGGTTTAAGCCCTAACGCCATTAATGCAATTTGCAAAGCGTCGGTACCATTGGCACATGGTATGGTGTGTTTTACACCCAAGTAGTTTGATAAACCTGCGGCAAATTCCTGAACATCTTTACCATTAATAAACGCACTGCTGTCCATTACATTTAATACCGCAGCATCCACTTCACTTTTTATTTTTTGATACTGAGTTTTAGTATCAACCATTTGTATAGCTCGCATAAATCAATTGCTTTGTTACAATAACATATTCACATTACACAATATCAAACAATTACGCTGCCGTTATTGCGCCGCAAAAGTAACAAAATACAATTAGTTTATAAACTATACAATACTTTAATAAAAATTACAATACATATTAGCTTGCTATTTATGCTAGTAATTTTATAACAGACTGATTATTATTATTTTACCAGCTTCAGATCCCTGATTGAGATGACGTTGCGACGCTCCGTTCAGGGTTCCGTTCGCTAATCAGCAGTGAGAAGTCGAATAGTCAGTGAGTCCAAAGTAGAAAATATAAGATTGAATATTTAATATTGATTATTAGCTATTATTAAATACACTTTCCTACTCTCAGTCTTCCCGACTTCCGGTCTTTCTGACTTCCCGACTGCCCTACGGCAGCAACTCCATTACATAACTATCGCCGGGTTGTAATTCAAAATCATTTAAGCTTACAACTTTTCCTGTAATAACATCTTTTAGTTTGGTAAATCCTTGTACCCTTTCTTTCATATTTAACCAATTAGGTTTTATGGCATCTTTTCCGGTATGCGATAAAACTACAACTGATTGTTTGTCGTTATACCTGTAATAAACATATAAACCATTCGTAGGAATATATTGCATCAATTTACCTTGTGTTATAGCCGTTGCAGTTTTTCTAAAGTTTGCTAACTTGCTAATATAATTGTAAGCACTGTCTTCTTTGGACGTACGTCCGGCTGCTGTAAATTTGTTTACTTTATCACCTGCCCAACCTCCCGGAAAATCTTCACGTACCATCGCATCATTAGGGTTTTTAAAATTTTTCATTAAAATTTCTGTACCATAATATACCTGCGGAATACCGCGTAAGGTTAGTAACCAGTTTATACCCATTTTAAATTTATGCCAGTCCTCACCTACTACCGAGTACACCCTATCCATATCATGATTGTCTAAAAACAACATGTTATTCATGGGGTTTTTATACACTACATCCTGCGATAAAGTGGTATATAGTTTATTAACGCCTTCCATCCAGCCATCTGCACGGTTCATGCCTGAAAGCATAGCAAAACAGGTTTGAAAATCAATGATACCGTTGGCATTATGCTTAAAAACATTATTAATATTGTTTTGTGTAAAGTAGGCGTTGCCTACTACACTATTTACCCAGGCTTCGCCTAAAATGGTAATTGCCGGAAACTCACGATACAATGCTTTATTTACTTCGTTCATAAAGTCTTCGTCGCAATACTTATATGTATCCACACGCCAGCTATCAATACCGTAGGTTTCGGTAGTCCATATCGCATGTTGAATTAAGTATTTGGCCAACTCCGGATTACGTTGATTAAGGTCCGGTAAATGATCTACAAACCAGCCATCAAGCATAATTTTTTTATCATATGCTGATGCATACGGATCAAACAAAACTTCCTCTCTGTGGTTAGGGCCTTGAAAAGCTGGCCAGTTATTAATCCAGTCTTTTGCAGGCGGGTCTAAATAAATCCAGTGCTCTTTATTAATGTGGTTAAATACTGCATCCTGAATTACTTTTAAGCCGTTTTTATGTGCATTGTCGCAAAATGTTTTATAACCATCGTTACCGCCAAAACGTTTATCAATTTCATAATGATCGGTAAACCAATAACCATGATAACCTGCAACATTATTGCCCCATTCATGCATCATGGTAACGTTGTTCTCCAATATAGGAGTCATCCAAATGGTGGTGATACCTAATTGTTTTAAATAGCCAAAGTTGTTTTCAATGCCTTTAAAGTCGCCACCATGACGGTCGTATTTACTGTTTCTATCGCTGGTGTTTGATCGGTAGCCGGGTATTACATCATTTGAGGGGTCGCCATTGGCAAAACGATCGGGCATTAACAGGTAAACAAAATCGGCAGCCGATACACCTTGGGTACGGGTTTTACCGTTTGCCTTATTTTTTTGCACCAGTTCATACTTAAACTGTAGGCCTTTGTCTTTGGGCCCTAACTGTATATTACGTACACCGGGTTTAGCCGTAGCAGCAATAGTTATATTTAAAAAAATGTAATTCTGATTTTCGGTACGGGTAATACTTTTCAATGTCATTCCATCTGCCAATTGCATACCGGCTGCACTCATTTTAATCATGGGTACTTTATTGGCTACTCCATCGCCTTTTATCATTAATTGCAGGTTATTATCTTTTAAACCCGTAAACCAGTTGGTTGGATAAAAGGTTTGTGCTTGTAATACCGTTGTGATACAGACTAATAAAAATGCTATAAAAGATATCTTCATGATTGTATTGATTAGTTTTTAATTAAGTACCAAAACTATTGAGCTAATTTGGGCTCACCCTGATCTTTAACATACATTACACTAATAGCAGCTATGGACATAAAAACACCCGATATGACTAATGCATAAACTGGCTGATTATTATAGATATGTTTTACAATTGGGCCGCCTATTACTCCATTTACTATTTGAGGCAGTGTAATGAAAAAATTAAAAATACCCATGTAGACCCCCATTTTTCCGGCAGGAATTGAGCTTGCAAGTATTACATATGGCATTGCTAAAATACTAGCCCATGCTACACCCACACATACCATGGAGAATATTAAAAAGTATTTATTCGGAGCAAAGTAAATTGAAATTAAACCAATTGCACCGACAGCTAAGGCAAAAGCATGTGTTTTCCTTCTACCAAGTTTTTTGGCTATTACAGGAATAAAAAGTGCAAAAATGGCAGATACACCATTGTATACTGCTGAAATTACACCTGTCCAATCTTGTGCTTCACGAAAAGCCTTTGAGCTTCTATCAGTATCGGGTAAATGAAATATATGTGTGGCAATTGTATCAGTTGTAAATACCCACATACCAAATAATGCAAACCATGAAAAGAATTGTACTACACCCAATTGTTTCATTGTTTTGGGCATCTTACGCAAATCGGAAAATATATTTAATAAACTTGATTTTTCTTCATTATGATTGCCATGATATTTTGCATAATCCTCAGGTGAAAATTCATTAGTTGAAACAACAGTCCAAATAACGCTAGCCAAGAAAAAAAACGCACCAATATAAAAAGCATATTTAACATTATCTGCAACCACGCCTTCTGGTGCTTCATTTGAAATGCCAAACCAATGATGTAATATATATGGAAGTAAAGACCCTACAACAGCACCAATACCAATAAGGCAAGTTTGTACCGAAAAGCCAAGCGTCCGTTGACTATCCGGTAAATTATCTGCTACCAAGGCTCGAAATGGTTCCATAGAAAGATTAAAACAAGCATCCATAACCATTAAAAAAGCGGCACCAATTACTACTAATGGAGCGATGTTACCAAGAATATTAGCGTTTGGCATTAGTGCCAATGCACTGGCTGATAAAATTGCTCCAGCCAAGAAGAATGGACGTCGTCGTCCTATTCTTGTCCATGTTTTATCGCTATAATAACCAACAATTGGTTGAACAATTAGTCCGATTAATGGAGCGGCCAACCAAAACCACGAAAGATGTTCTACATCTGCTCCATAGTTTCGTAAAATACCACTGGCATTTGCATTTTGCAAGGCAAAACCAAATTGGATTCCAAGGAATCCAAAACTCATATTAATTATCTGCGCAAGCGATAGCCTTGGCTTGGTGGCTAAAAAGGATGGAGCTGACATGACAATCGTTTAAATTAGAAAAGCAAGATAAGGATTTAATATGTAAGAAAGACACATTAGCTTATAGTTCATGGTTAATAGTTCATAGTAGGGTGTGTTACAAATATCCGTTTCTGTTATTAACTATGAACAATGAACTATATTCTGCTGCCCAAAGGCTGCCCGATTGCAGTGAAAAGCCCGGTGAAGGTTTGTGCAAAGGCCCTTGTGCCGGACTTGTAACGGAAAGCGGGGACTGCTGCTGACCGGAGTTACTACTGCAGAAAGCCCCTAAATTCAAGCAGTTATACGCATACTTCTGTGTATTTGCTAATAAATGGTTATTTTGGCACTTTGTTAGCTATTAGGTAGTTAACTGTGAAACGACTTATATGAAGATAAATAACGAAACGAAAGTTGGCTTACTGGTTATTGTAACCCTGGCCATGCTGATAATTGGATTTAATTTTTTGAAAGGAAAAGACCTTTTTTCTAACCCCAATACTATTTATGCCATTTTTGATGATATTGGCGCAGTAGCAAAGGGCAATGCCGTAAAAATTAAAGGCCTGCAAATTGGTAAAGTATATGCCACCGAAAACGTTGATAAAAACGTATCGGCCATTAAAGTAACCATTGCACTGGATAAGGACATTAATATTCCGGTGGACTCGTATATATATATAGAACCGAGTTTATTATCGACCCCCAACCTGGCAATTGTAAAAGGTAACGATAAAACTAATTTTATTAAATACGGCAGCGAGATTAAAGCGATGAGCCGTCCGGGTGGTATGTTAAGTGCGATGGCACCGCAATTGGATCCTATTTTAAACCAAGTAGGACAAACTATTGATTCGCTTAACCTGATTTTAGGTAATGTGAATTCCATTTTTGATGGTGATACCAAATTAAACTTACAAGGAACATTGCGTAACCTAAATAACAGTACGGCTAAGCTTGACGGTATTTTAAATGATGCCGGTAAAGGTATTAATGCAACGCTTAGTAATACCGAATCAATCACTGCTAACCTGCGTAAAAATAACGACAGCATTAGTGCCATTTTAAGTAATGCCAAACAATTTTCTGATGGTTTAGCTAAAGTTGATTTGGATAAAATGGTAAATACCATTGAAGCCATGCTGGCCGATTTAAAAGGTGTGGTTAACAAAGTATCCAGCACTGATGGTACTTTGGGTGCATTAATTAACGACAAACAAATTTACAACCGGTTAAATAACGCCATTTTAAGTGCCGAAATTTTGATGGACGACCTAAGGGCACATCCTAAACGCTACGTTAATATTTCGGTGTTTGGTAAAAAAGATAAAAGCGGTCCTTTAACTTCGCCAACTGTAAAAGACACGCTACCCAAATAACCGGTTATATGGCCCCAATATATTTAAAAGGTATTTTTTCAACTTTGCAAAAAGTAGCTTTGGTGTTTTTATTATTGGTTGTTTACCAAACCGGTAATACACAAGTGGCTATAGCCGGCGATACCACTAACTTACTCCAGATTTTAAGCCATACCCGCCAGTTAACTTTACAAACGGTTGATGACAGTACACAGCTTACGATTGTTGCCGGTAATGTAAAACTGAAACAAGGTAACACCCTTTTTTATTGCGACAGTTGTGTAAAAAACGATCGCACCAAATTGTTTGAAGCCTGGGGCAATGTACGTATTGTAGATGGCGATACGGCTACCGTAACATCGAACCACTTACGTTATTTTGAAGATAAACAACTGGCTTTTTTAGATGGTAATGTAAAACTTACCGACGGTAAAGGAACGCTTACTACTCCCGACCTTGAATACGATATGATGACCAATATTGGCATATACAAAAAAGGCGGACGTGTGGTAAATGGTAAAACTGTTTTAACCAGTAAGGAAGGTTGGTACTATGCCGATTTAAAAGATGTTTATTTTAAAAAAGATGTTGTACTAAAAGACCCGGCTTATGGTATAGTTACCGATTCGTTGTTGTACAATACCGAATCTAAAACAGCCAGATTTATATCTTTTACTACCATTACCGATAGCAGCAAAAGAGTGATTCAAACTAAGGAAGGTTTTTATAACCAGGCCACCGGGCAAGCCGAGTTTGGAATGCGGCCTACTATACTTGATCCTGTAAAACGTATTACCGTAACAGGCGATCGTATAACGCAAAGTGATAGTATTTACCGGGTAAGCGGACGTGGCGTTTTTGTTGATTCGGCCCAAGGTGTAACCATCATTGGCGACGAACTTTTTCAAAATAAAAATACCGAAGCGGTATTGGCTACCAAGAAACCGCTAATGATTGTAAAACAGGAAAACGATTCTATTTACATTACTGCCGATACATTGTTTACCGCTAAGTTAACCGCCTTGTATGGCACACAGGATTCCATTGTGGTAGATACAATTTCCGGATTAAAAGTGGCCGCCATTGGCGAAAAAGATAGTACCAACCGCTACTTTGAAGCGTTTAGAAATGTGCGCATTTTTAACGACTCACTCCAAGCCGTTTGCGACAGTATGTTTTACTCATTTAAAGATTCGGTTTTTCGTTTGTACGACAACCCTGTTGTATGGGCACAAAACAGCCAGATAACCGGCGATACTATACACCTGTTTACCAAAAATAAAAAGCCTGAAAAAGTGGAGGCTTACGATAATAGTTTTATGGTAAATAAAATGGACGAGGAAGTGTATAACCAAATAAAATCACGCCGTATGGATGGCTATTTTATTGATGGAAATATTGACTCAGTCAGAGCCCGGGGCTTTGCCGAATGTATTTATTATTTGCGGGACGATGCTGATAGTTCGTACACCGGCGTCAATGAATCCAAATCGGACATTCTGGATATTTACTTTAAGAATAAAGAACTTAACAAAGTTGTTTTTCGCAGTCAGGTTACCGGCACCATTTGGCCACTAACCCAAAAAAAACCATCCGAAATGCGCTTAGAAGGTTTTAAATGGCAGGAAGCCCGGAGGCCTAAGACGAAGTATGAGATGTTTGAGTGATATAGTTAATGGTTAATAGTTTATGGTTAATGGTAGAGAAGTGAATGGTGAATAGTCAATAGTGAATTGTTTATTTGCTTCTGACGTTTCATGTCTGAATGCTGATTTCTTTTTTATTAGCCAACAACAGTACTACTATCATCGTCTGTTGTGTCACTCACTTCTACGTCCGGTAATTCTATTCAGCCTTATGCAAGCTGTAGATCTCTATCAGCAAATCCTATATCCGACATCATCACATCAGACATCAGATATCTGACATCAAAAAATCTTAGATCTCACTTCTTAGATCACAGATAAATCAGATATCATCACATCAGAAATCAGACATCAAAATAAGCAATCTCCTCGCTCAAGTTCAAAAAAGCATATTCCTCTTGCAACGCTTTTGCCTTAACCAATTGTGTTTGTAAAAACTTTTTATGTGCTTCCGTTTCCGGCTGAAAAGCTTTGTGGTTACGGGCTATAACCAATTGTCGTATCTGTTGCATTAATGCTTGTGAGTCTTTATCAATATATGCTTCGGTAAATTGTTGCATAACATATTCCGTTGCCTGATAATTTGGGTGTGCTAAATCAATATCATAAAACCGATAATCACGTAACACATCAATTACCAGTTCGTAAGCAGGAAAGTAAAATAAATCGGTAAACTTATTTACCAAATGATGCACCGATTCTATCAGGCGGGCTTTGCTACGGTTATTATCCACTACCCCATCCCGCAAATGCCTTACCGGACTAACAGTAAAAATAATTTTTGCTTTGGGGTTAAACTTTTTTATACGGTGATAACAAGTATCCAATAAAGAAATAGTTTCCTCTATTTCCAGCATATGTTTATTAAACCATTGCTGTGGTGCCCGGTGACAATTGGCTGCACCATTTTTTAATCCGGTTGTGGTCCTGTCGCCAATAGCTTGTTCCTGTAAACGATAACTAAACGATGAACCTAAAGTAATAATAACCCAATCGGCAGTTTTTAAAAAATCATGTGCCTGCTGTTGTGATTGATTAATGGCTGCCACGGCTTCGCTAGCATTAATATGCGAAAAGCGACTATGGTGTGCCCAACTATTATACACTTCGTTTAACATGAATAAATTATCGGTATGGTATTGCTTATTTTCAACATAACTCACAATACTATTTACCACACTTGCCGGATCAAACAAAATACCGTTGGGGTTTTGCAATACACTGTACTTTAAACCACCCAACGCATTACCAATATGTTCGGTAAAACAAGAGCCTATTAAAAACAACTTATCGCCATACTTAATAGGGGTATCAAGCGGTTTAATATCAATATTAGCCATGAAATTCATGCTGCAAAAATAAGCCCTTAATTCAATGTAAAAGCGATATAAAATATCCTTGCCAATAACTAAGAAAGCTTCCCCTAATGGAGAAGCTTTTTGTATTTGCTAATTTTAATTAGCTAAAAAATTTGTTCAAGTATATTATTTATAACCCAATCCAATATTATATTGAACACCTACGCCAATATTACCTAAGTTATATTTTTGTACATCGTTACCTACATTAATATGGTGGTCGCTGCCGGTAAACACATTGGTATAATGTGCAAAAAAGTTCCAGTTTCTATTGTGGTAACCAACCTGTGGTCTGATATAAAAACCACCATCCGGTCTGTCAATAGTAACTCCGTTAGCTACTTTTTCATCACCTACCAAGAAACCAAAGCCTAAGTCAGCACCGGCATAAATACCTTTAGCTTTTGGGTAATAACGCAGTAGTGCTGCTACCGGTATTACACCCACGCTATTATTGTCCAACGTGGCAGTACTCACTTTGTTTTCTTTGCCAAAATAATGCTGATACCCGGATGCTACACCAACACCGAAATGGTTAGTAACTAAATATTGATAATTTAAATCGAGGCCCACAGTTCCCCCTACGTTGTTATTAGGTACAGCTACACCTCCCGAAACACCTACTTTTAAAGTATTTTTGTATAGCCCGCCTGTTTGACCAATTGAATCCTTAGTTGAAAACATAATTGCAACTAATACTACGCCTGATAATAAGTACTTTTTCATAATGAAAATTTTAGATGTAATTACCCCTAATCTAAAACTATACCAAACTAAAAAAATTGATTTTAAAACAAAGAAAAAATATATCATGAATACTTAATAGTCAACAAATTAAGATATTCATTTATACATCTATAAAAAGGAAATAAAGAAGCTAAAAATTAAGTTTTTCCTGAATAAAACGTTTCTTGTTTACTATATTAATATCTGCTTTTTCCATCAATCTTTTTTTATCAGTGAAGTAAAATTTATACTTCGCTTTTGACAGACTGATACGGTATTTATCAAAATCTCCTTTCAGGTCAACACCCATTTTAAATGGTACTGGAGACTTTAATACTGATATATGATAGTCATATGTAAAATCAAGGTTTTGTAAACCACCTATCGCCAATTCGTATCTGTCAATTTCAATATGTGCAGGTAAAATTTCCATCCGGTTATTATCTAACATCATTTCTACGTCCAGCACATCTACAGTATTCTTATCCTTACTTTTAAACATTAATGTTTTAGCCAGGTCACGAAATGTTTCATTATCCAATACCATAATATCTTTTGCTTTGATGGCGGCAAACCCTTTTACCGAGCCGGCATCCACGTCCAGGTTTTCGTTTAACAAACCTGTACCACGTACACTAAACTGCGCCTTGCCTTCAAAATACTTTATCATTGGCATTAGTGTATCCATACCAGGCGCCAGACGATGCAGGTTATTCATGTCTATATTTCTCACATCTAAAGAGAATAGTAACCGTGCACTTTTATTGTCCACCGCTTCATATCTTATTTTTGTATCCAAATCTGCCGCCAGGGTTTTCAGGTGAAAGTCTTTTAAATCCAAATGACCATCTTTCATTTCCAGGTGACCACGAATGTCACGCATATCCAATGTACCAAACAACACATGATCCAAAGATGTTTCTAATTGTAAATCCATGTTTTTAGGTAAAGCGAATATTGTTTTTTCAGTTTCAGGAAGTGCTTCCATTACATCAGCAGGCTCTTCTGTAGCAATAAATGTTTTTTCATAAAACGCCTGCCCCTTTTGCATAGCGGTCATCAGCTCATTTGCATCAATATATTTGCCTTGCACTTTTAGCTTCCCTTTTGTTATCTGATCTTTTTTCGCAAATAAATTGCTGATATAACCTGTTGCATAAATATCTGATTTACCAAAAAGAATATGTGCATCTTTTAAAGCAACACCTTTATCACTGAAGGATATTTTTGATTGTAATAGTTTCAACGGTAAACCCATTTCAGGACTGTATGCCAGGATATTCTCAAATTCTACAAAGCCTTTTGGTATCCATCCCTGTATAGAATCATGCTGCAGATTTATATCATAACTTCCCTTTCTTATACCAACAAAGTTTTTCCCGTGTACTGCATACAAACTGTCCGCAGTAAAAGTGCTGGTAATAGCTGCAGGTGTTAACCAGGTTTGGCCGGGTGTAATAAATGCATGTGCTACCATATTTACAGCAGCTACTTTATCACCTGTTGTATTATTGTATTTCAGTCCTTCCAGCGTTGCATCGGCTTTCAAACGGGCATCCTGCAACTGCCCTTTGCCCTTTCCCAATACTACATGTGCACGTTGCAATACAACTGAATGATCTGTTTTGTAACCTGCTTTAATCGCCAACAATTCAAGATCGGCTTTCATTCTGTCACTTGGCGAACGACGAAAAGCTACCCCACCTTGCGCTATGCTTACATCCATCGTATCTTTTTCTGATACTATATTCAAATCCTTAAACGATACATTGCCTGTTGCACCTAAAGTTTTTATATCTAATGAACTGACCGATGCATTAGCCATAAAATTATTTACAGACAAAGTTTCGGCTTGCTTAGATTTATATTGCAAACCTGCCAACAGGAGTTTTGCTGACAGCGGAGTGGCAGCACCCGAAAGCCTGCCTCTTTTCATGCCAGCCTCAGCTTGCCTGATGTTTATATTGTGTTCATTTTTGTACCATAATACTACTTCTGAAAGTTTTGTTTTTATAAACCCTTTATCAGTTCCATCACGGTGGCTACTGATTAAACCCTGTGCTACTTCCAGGTGTAAGGTATCGCTGGCCGACTCAACCAATAAATCTTTTAATACTACATCCCCTTCAATATCCAAACTATTGAAATCACTTAGCATTATTTTTTTCACATCGCCTTTTGCTTCGGCATTCAGATTTACGGTACCGTTCAGCAATATGCCTTTGGGTAAAGGCATTACTTCTTTTACTTTGGAGAGGTTTAATGCTGCTTCTATATTTGTTTGCAGTATTGGCGTAGTGAAGGCTTGTGTTACCATGGCCGAACCATTTGCCTTCAGGCCGGTTGCTTCTATATTAAGGTGTTCAATTGCAATCAAAGCATTCTTTTCATCTATAAAATCAAGCACTGCTTTTGCTTTGGTTTCCAATAAACTAATTTTACCCGGAAAATTTTTATACGCAACGGCTCCTTTCTCAATGGACATATCCACCGTTGTTACCGGTAGCTGACCGGTTCCATAAATACCCTTGGTATTCATTGTCATTTTTGCCTGCCCCTCCACCTCCACGTCATTTGTACCTGTAATGTTTGCCGGTAAAATATGCCACAGGTTATTTAAGGAAGGTACTTTTAATGCAGCCTGAATATCTACCGTAACATTTCTTGCTTCTTTATTGCCCATTAATACGCCATCCAACACAAAATCAACTTCATTTAATTTTAAAGCACTGTTTTTAAAACTTAGTTGTTTAGTTTGTTTGTCCAGTACCATATCTGCCTTCAAAGCGGTACGTAAGTCACGTATATAAGGTACTTTGTTATAAGTAAAGTTGAGTTGTTCGGTAACAGACTCCAGCTTTAATTTCATTTTATCCGGCGTATCAGCTGCTTTTATTTTTAAGGTTAAGTTATTGGCAGCTGACATAAAACCGGTGCTTTCATCCGTAATATCAATAACAGCATTATCTATTACCAGGTTTCTGATTAATATCTTTTTTAAATGAAATTCACCGTTTGACTCCGTATCAGTTGACTTGCCTTCTTTTAAAATATCAAAATTGCGCATACCGTTACTATCAATAAATCCATGAATAACAGGATTAACCAGGGCCACTTCTTTTACATCAAGTATTTCTTTGAATAATAATTTACGCAGGTTAAATGAGGCATCGCATGACACAAAAGACAATAACGTATCCTTGCCTATCATCACATCATTTTTTTGCTGCAGGTTGCCGTTTTTAATATGTAATTCAAAATGAGGAAAGGATGAAAAAAAAGTAAGCTCAATCGATTCAAACTGGACCTCGGCTTCCAGGTTTTCGTTTAGTAATCGTTCGGCAATGGGCGTAAGTTTAGCCGGCGTAAACACTACGTTTAACAAAATGGCAATACCCGTAAATAATAATAGGAGTAATGAAATAACCGGAATAACCAGATACCGTATTAATTTTTTCTTTGTTTTTTTTGTCATGCCGGTACGGACGTAAAGTAATCAAAGGCAGTAGGGAAAGGAGATTAAAAACAAGTTCCAAACCATACTATTCATTCCGGCTAAATAAAAGAATAATTATGAGCTTGCCAACATAACAATGTTAAAATATAGGTTTACACCTGGCAACACTTTAAATATGAAACAAGTTTCCCCAATAATTAATACAGATTAAAAAAAGATTAGAATAATTGACACTAATCTTTCTTTCTAAAATAGTAATCCGCCAACGCATCTGCAATGGCTCGGGGATTTGCTTCATCCGTATTGGTAAGAATAATAATAGAAAGTCCGTCGTTTACAAAACGAGTATAGGTTGATCGAAATCCAATATTTGCGCCATTGTGTGCAATTAGCTTACGCCCCTTGTATTCATCAATCACCCATCCAAAACCATAATAGGCTTTTTCTTCGGCCTTATCAGATGTTTTAATTACCGGCTGCCATAATTTCTCCCAATTCTCTTTGCGTAAAATTATTTTCTTTTCCCGTAAGGCCTTGTCCCATTTAACCATATCGGTTGATGTAGAAAGAAAACCACCACTGGGACGTATGGCAAACATCGCCGTCGCATTTATCAGTGTATCATTATGATGCATATATCCTTGAGAACGGTTGGGTATAATGCGGTAAAAATCCGTCAGGTAAGTATGATGCATTCCGGCAGGTACAAAAAGTTTATCATGCATATAATCATGCCATGGTTTGCCACTCACTTGGGTAATAATGTCGGCCAACATATAATAGGCAACATTACAATACTGGTATTTTTCACCTGTTTTAAATGCAAGTGGCAAGCTGTACGCCGATCTTATAATATCAATATCAGGCAACATTTTAAAATTATCGTAAGCCGGACCTTCTCTTTGCAAGCCCGATGTATGCGACATTAAATGTTTTATAGTAATGGGTCGCCAGGTTTCCGGTGCATCAGAAAAAAATTTATGTACCGAATCTCCTATAGCCAATTTCCCTTCTTCCATTAACTTAAGAATAGCTGTTGTAAAAAACTGCTTACTAACCGATCCTAACCTGATTACCGTTTCGGCATTTACAGGAACATTCAGTTCCGCATTGGCCAGTCCATAACCTTTATTGGTAACGGCCTTACCATTTTTAATTACGGCCAGTGACAAGCCTACAATTTTTTGCTTGTCCATCATTTGTTTAACAATTATATCCGTACTATCAATTTGCGCAAATGTTATAGATGGCAGCAAAAGCAAAAACAATAACTTGTTCATGGTTATTATAAATATTTATAGCTAAAGTTACAGTTTCATTATTATGTTATTGTTTAAAATATAAATGGCCACATTTTGTGGCCATTTATATTTATCAATTGTATTAAACTCAACCCTTTTTTGCACGTTCAATCATCTCCGTAAGTTCTAGTAAAATATAGTCAGGATAAGGCGAAGAGCCTGTCAGGAAAAAACGTATTTTACCTTTTTTGTCAATCACAAACTTAGCCGGAATACCTTGTATATTAAACTTAGGTGCCACTTCACTATCCGTTTTACCGTCATCGTATAATACGTTAAAACTGTAATTATGTTTAGCAATAAAATCCTTTACTTTTTGCTCATAGGCTTCATCACGTTCCCAGGTATCAATAAATAAAAATACTACATCAGCATCATTGGCATATTTAGTTACGGCCTTTTGCATACCGGGAAATGAACGTATACAAGGCTGACACCAGGTAGCCCAAAAATCCAATACCACCACTTTACCTATTAGCGATTTGGAGTCAACAATATCCCCATTAAGATTACGTAGTTTAAAAGGCGGCGTTTCCTTTTCAATAATAATTTGCGATAAATGGCTTTTAATGCTTTCTTTCAGGTCAGCTCTCAACTTCTCTGTATAATCGTTTAAACCCGTACGCTGCCCTTTATTTAATTTTACATACAATTCCTCCACGTCAGTCTGATAATTAAATTGCCCCGTGCTGTATAAAGAACTGTATTCAGTAAACGCTTCCAAATCTCTGTCCACATTTTTCAATGCTTTTGCATAACCTGCACTAAATTCTTTTTTACGCTCCGGTACAATAGCCCTCGCCTCTTCCAGCGTATTCAAAGCCGCTTCATATTGTCCTTTTGCAAGCAATACAGCAGCATAAATTTGTACATAACCGGGATAACCAACGGCTGCAAACTTTGCTTTATTACTTTGGTCAGTTCCTTTAACAAAAAACAAAGCATCTTCTATACTTTTTTTCACCAATGGTAAAGCTGCTGTAGTATCGCCTTGCTTTAACAACTCTTCTGCAACAGGAATATAACCTTGTGCCCGCCAAAATTTTTCCTGCAAATTATCCAGATATTGCAATGCTTTATCTTTTTGCTCAATAGTCACAAACTCTTTTGCCAATGCCGCTGTCAGGTAATCGTACACCACACCATCTTCAGGAAAATTAGCTATCGTAAATTTTTTAAGAATGGCATTGTACTTTTTCTCTTTATCCTTTAATGATTCTATTTTGTAAAAAGCATCTATTTCTTTACTTCTGGCAATACGGCCTTTGGGGTGAATTTTTATAGCCCTTTTTTGAATAGCTTCTGCTTCGGTATTTAATTTACGGTAGTTCAGTAAATTGTAATACAATTGCAGGTCAGTTTCATTTTTGCTTACTTTACCATCAGCTATTATTTCTTTCGTCAGCGAGTCTTGTTGTTCCTTACTTCCCTTTTCAAAAATATTATAGTAAATACTCCCTTTCGAGTTTGCCCCATCCTGAGCATTACATACAGCCATTATAAAAAGCGTAGCCAGAAGGACTATTTTTTTATTCATCTTAGTTTTAAGTGTTTATATTACAAATCTATAATTTTATCAAATGTGTATAATTTACCAATTAAATGGTTGGCTTAAATTGACAAATAACAGTAAATAATTAACAGGTGGACTCCCCCTGCCGATTTATAGTGTGCACAATCTTTAAAGTTTTTTTTGTTACCATCGTCCCTCCCTTGATGCCCCCATCCCCTAAAGGGGCGTTTGGTTGCGTCGCACTCTTGTGCACCTGTAATACTATTCACCATTGTGCAAGGTGCACCCCGATTCATCGGCGGTACTGCAACAACGCGGAGCATCAATGAGGCTAATCCAATAACTAATATCGAATTAATTCTATTGGGCAATATGTTTCTAACCCCGAGTTTGGCACAGTGCGTTTGATTCGGGGCAGTACTCCGTATTTTAATCGGAGCGGCGCTAATACTACTCACCATTTACCCATAGCGGAACAAGTAGTGCAGGGTTCACACCGATTCGTCCTATCGTGTGGACACATCTTCAAGCTATAACGTTTGGGCTGTAGTAGCCGCCAGCTTTAGCTGGCGGATTAATGTTGATAAGGAAAGGGCTTTAGCCCAATTAAAAAAATAACCCCTTTTGTGTTTATAAAAATACTTCTTCTTTGTAGCTAAATATTAACATTCGACACCCTTCGGGGTCGTAAACCCTTGTTACTGTTCTTGTTCTATAAACATGCCATCCCGATGGGATGGAGAAACAGTTTCTCTTTTAATGTGTAATAAATACTGATTTCGATGCCGAAGGTATCGCATGTTTATAACAGCAACTACAAAAGCGAACACGACTCCGTAGGAGTCGAATGTGATGGTAGGAAATAAAGTAAAAAGGCGTAAACTGTTTTAAACAAAATCATCACCAACAATTTTTTTAGGAGGTATATATTTGTAAGGTTCAAATTGGTAGAAAAAATATAAAAATGTGTACACACGATAGGATTCATCGGCGGTACTGCAACAACGCAAAGCATCAATAAGGCTAATCCAATTACTAATATTTAATTAATTCTATTGGGCAATTGGGCAAAGATTTCGTAATGCCGAGGCCAGGAGGCATCTCCTGCATATAAAAGTATATTCAAGTTCAGGTGTATCCACTTCATCAAGTGAAGATCATATTCAGTATTTGGCAATAAAGCAATTGCAAGCAGGTAGTAATTGATGCATTATTCGGCGTACAATAGAGGTTTTGTCTTTTTAGGAATTACTAATTCTGCACTTAGGTTTGGCAATGTTTTCTTCATCGTTTCAATATCCTTTCCAGAAGTATCTACAAAATACCAATTGAGACCTTTGTCTGTTGAAATAGCGATTAATGTGGATTGGGAGACAAGCCTTCCATCAGGAACTTTCATTTCAATTGTTTGTGGCATGGTACATTGTAATTCGTTTTTGGTAGTAATTACATCAGAAGGAACGCCAAAGCTTACTTTTAAAAAAGCGGTTCCCTCCTTTTGCATTTCTTTTACACCATTTTCCAATACTTCAATCATCTTCTGTTTTCCACCCATCATTTCTACTATCTTAGGATAAGTATATTTACAAAATTCATTAAAGTCTTTCTTAACCAAAAACGCTCCCATCATTTCTGCCTGCTCTATAATCGCCTTTGAGTAATCAGCATTTTTTGTTTGTCCCTTACAAGCAGTAAGAAGGCATACAAAGAAAAGTATGGATAGTATTTGTTTCATTGTTGTTTGCACTTGAGTTATAACTATACAAACATACTCACTTTAAACTCACCAAGAGTATATTGATAACGGCATTAAGCTGTGTAAGTATTATTTAATTGTTAACAAGAAGCATAAGCAAGTAACATCTTAGTGCAGGTAAAGCCTACTTAGCTGGCAACAGACTTTCACTAAAAGTACAAAATCGGTAAATATAAAATTTCACTATAAAAATTAATGAGTTGTATTGGGTGGTAGAGGCAGCTTCACTTCTTCAACAATTTCTTCTTTTCTTATTTCTATATCATCCATTGTTAAATCTCTGTCCAAAATTTCATAATCATTATCGTTATAAGTTAGCCATTCAGGAGAGAAATCAGGATATTCCTGCGCAGGAATAATTCGCACTTTTTTAGGCATACCTTTTTGGCCATGTTCAATTTCAAAGCCATAAGTATGTTTACCTTGAAGTTTAGCTTCAATAAACAAAGACAAAAGTTCATCACTCACAGTATCCGTGTTTAAATCAATATTTTTTAATATTTCCCGAACATCCAATAATTCTTTATTGGTAACAGGGCTACTTAATAATACAACAGAAACCTTATGTACAAATGGTACAGCTTGTAGCTTTGTTATTAGTTCTTTCTGGCTTTTTTTAACTCCGCCTACAATCCATAACTCTACGCTGCCATGTTCATAGCTTCCGCCATATTGAGGACGCCCCTTTCCTATTGTATTTCTTACAGCTAAGAAAAACTCCGCACCGTTTTGGGCTGTGGTGATGGTTATTATGTAATTAAATTTCTCCAAGGTTAGCTAATTTAAAATAACACTAAAAAATTGACGATTTCTTATTGGTAATATCTTTCATAAGGGTACTCTTCCATCAATTGCTTTACTTCATCATTACTGTACATTTCGTTTGTTTTCAAATTCGTATAAACAGCTTTATTTCCATCAAATTTCTCAAGGATTCGCATACCATTTTCAAAACGGATAATTATTCCCCTGTTTAACTTATCGTCTTTCAAATCATTGTCATACAACTCACGGTTATTTAATATCATTCTTAAATCTTGAATTTCTTGGTCTCTTCCAAACAATTTTTCATTAAGGTCTTTTATTTCCTTTCTTGAGTCGCTATACCTCTTTTCAAAATTTCTTACTTCTTCTTTAGTCATTTTATCTCTAATCGAAAGTTGCGATTTTAATTCTTCAATAATTGAGCGATTGGATTCATTCAAACTTGCAATTTCCTGTTCGAGATTATTATTTCGAACCTGTAATTCTTCAACAAGTTTATTGTGCTTATTTCTCTCTCTATACTCGATTTTCGCCTCTTCTAATTTAATCTCCTCAATTGCAAATTGCTTTTCATTGTCTATATTCTGTTTCTTTCTATTGATTAAAATTTCATTTCTTTTTAACAAGGAAGTTTTCAGCAAAAGTTCGAAAACTAAACTTAAGTATGGGAGCGCAAGAACGTAGAACACTGCAGCACACAAAGGAAACCAAAGCAAATGTTGAATACTAGAAAAATTGCTATCTATATAACCCAAGTTGCTAGTCAAGAGAGAAAGAAAGTGAGCATCTAAGGATTTAATTTTGAGTTACCACACTTAAAATCAGATCAAGATGCTCACAGAGGATAAAATTATAGGGATTTACTGTATT
>PJTT01000466.1_pt1 | contig 29191 bp, 26 predicted proteins | sample 1512261 | NCBI WGS metagenome assembly PJTT01 (sample SAMN08177685, study PRJNA422409) | Soil metagenome, whole genome shotgun sequencing project. | isolation source: Soil (2) enriched on wood chips | place: USA: Madison | collected 2015-01-15
AGGAAAGCAGGTCGCGCCGAGGCTCAGCCGATGATGGCGAGCACGTCGTCTTCGCGCAGGACCTTGTACTCGACGCCTTCGCTCTTGTACGAGCTGCCGGCGTACTGGCCGTAGATGACCTTGTCGCCAACCTTCAGCGACGGGGCGCGCACGGTGCCGTTGTCCAGGGCCTTGCCCGGGCCGACGGCGACGACTTCACCCTTGGTGGACTTTTCCTTGGCCGAATCCGGAATGACGATGCCACCGGCGGAGATTTCGTCGGCTTCGATCGGCTTGACCACAACGCGGTCGTGCAGCGGCTTGATGCTCATGAGAGACCTCTTAAGTTATTGATTGGTCTGAAAAAGTCTGGCGATGTTAGCACTCACCCCAGGTGACTGCCAGCATTGCTCGTGAAAAAGCCCGACAGGTCGGGAGCAGGACAGAGATGGAGCTGCCCCCGGGCCTTTCAAGCCCCGTGGCGGAAAATTTTTCGACCGTGCGCTGCGGCGACGGACAGACGGGAGCCAGGGCCGGTTCCCGCAATTTTGGTGAACTGCGTCGCAGTGTCAGATATCTGACGTTCAGTTACGACAAAGTGTCACGCGTTCGGCCTTAGGCTCGCCCGGCATTCCCAATCACAAGGAGTAGTCGATGCGATTGCTGTCCCCGCTCGCCGCCGCCTGCCTGCTGGCGCTGGCCGCCGCGCCGGCCCAGGCCGAGGTCTTCATCAACGAACTGCACTACGACGACAGCACCCCGGCCGGTGACGTCGGCGAAGCCATCGAAGTGGTCGCCACCGCGGGCGAGGACCTGTCCGGCTACCGCCTGTACCTGTACAACGGCGCCAACGCCTCAGCGGCCGTGGTCTACGACAACAAGCCGGTGCCGGCCGGCACCGCCGCCGGTTGCGGCAGTGCCACCCTTGCGGTGGTTACCTACCCGACCAACGGCCTCCAGAACGGCCCCAACGACGGCATCGCCCTGGTCGACGCCAGCGGCAAGGTGGTCCAGTTCCTCAGCTACGAAGGCGCGATCACCGCCTCCGGTGGCCCCGCCGCCGGCATGACCAGCCAGAACATTCCGGTTGCCGAAACCAACAGCACCGCCCCGGGCACCTCGCTGCAGCTGACCGGCAGCGGCAGCCAGTACGCCCACTTCACCTGGGCCGAATCGGCCGGTGAAACCTTCGGCCGCTGCAACAACAACCAGACCTTCAACGGCGGTGGCGGCACCCCGGGCGGCCCGAACACGCCGCCGTCGGTCACCACCACCACCCCGGCGCAGGGCAGCAGCACCTTCCCGGCCGCGGCCGATCTGGAAGTGGTGTTCAGCGAGACGGTGACCCTGGCCAGCGGCGCCTTCGCCCTGAGCTGCGGCAAATCGGGCAGCGTGCCGCTGACCTGGCCGGGCAGCGGCAAGACCGTGAAGCTGTCGACCAACACCGCCCTGGTGGCCGGTGAGGCCTGCCGCTTCGACATCCGCGCCGCGCGCATCACCGACAACCAGGGCGCGCACCCGGCCGCTGACAGCCGCATCGCCTTCACCGTGGCCAGCACCACCGGCAACCCGGACCCGGGCAATCCGGACCCCGGCAATCCGGGCACCCCGGAGGGCTACTACTCCAAGGTGAACACCTCCAGCCCGAGCCAGCTGCGCTGCTCGCTGCACGAGACCATCAAGGGCCACACCGCCTACCCGTACAGCGGCTCGGGCACCAGCACCTGGACCATCCTGGAAATTGCCGACGAAGACCCGAACAACAGCGGCAAGATCCTCGATGCCTACCGCAACCACAGCTACACCAAGGTGAGCAGCCGTGCGGGCACGGGCAGCGGCCTGACCTACAACCGCGAGCACACCTGGCCGAACTCGCTGGGCTTTGCCAGCACCACCGGCGACAAGGGCCTGCCGTACGCCCCGTACACCGACACCCACATGCTGTACCTGACCGATGCGCAGTGGAATGCCGACCGCGGCAACAAGCCGTTCGGCAAGTGCGATGCCAACTGCGGCGAGCGCGCCACCGAGGCCAACAACGGCCAGGGCGGCGGCAGCGGCGGTTACCCGGGCAATTCCAACTGGGTGCGCACCCCCGACGGCAACACCGGCACCTTCGAGGTGTGGGGCAAGCGCAAGGGCGACATGGCGCGTGCGGTGATGTACATGGCCATCCGCTATGAGGGCGGCAAGGATGCGGCCACCGGCCAGTCCGAACCGGACCTGGAACTGACCGACGACCGCAGCAAGATCGTCAAGACCAGCAGCTCGCCGGCCTACATGGGCCTGCTGTCGACCCTGATCGACTGGCACCTGTCCGACCCGCCGGATGCCGCCGAACGTGCGCGAAATGACGTGATCTACTCGTTCCAGGGCAACCGCAACCCGTTCATCGACCACCCCGAGTGGGCGACCCCCGCCCTGTTCACCTCGGCAAAACCGACCAGCTGCCAGCTGGCCAACTGACCGCGCAACGCAGCGGTCCACGCCGCCGCCGGGCCCTGACCCGGCGGCGGCCCTATACTCGGCGGTCATGTCGACCGTCGATCCCGTCCTGCTGCTGTTGACCACCTGCCCGGACCGGGCCAGTGCCGAGCGCATCGCGCACGCGCTGGTCAGCGAGCGCCTGGCTGCGTGTGTCACCCGGCTGGAGGGGGCACAGTCGACCTACCGCTGGCAGGGCGACGTCACCACCGACGCCGAACTGCAGTTGCTGGTGAAGACCACGGCGAGCCGCGTCGATGACGCCATCGCCCGCATCGTCGAACTGCATCCGTATGAACTCCCGGAGTGCATCGCGGTCGAAACCCGGGCCGGCCTGCCGGCGTATCTGGACTGGATCCGGGCACAGACCCGGGAGGACACCGATTGATGAAGTTGTTTGCTCGTGGCGCCGCGCTGTGCGCCCTGCTCTGGCTGTCCCTGCCGGCCTTCGCGCTGGATGAGAAGGACCTGCTGCCGGTCGACCAGGCGTTCGCGCTGACCGCCAGTGCGCCCGAACGTGGCCAGATCCAACTGCAGTTCAAGATCGCCCCCGGCTATTACCTGTATCGCCACCGCACCAGCGTCAAGGCCGACCCGGCCTTCAATGCCGGTGCCCTGCAGATGCCGGCCGGCAACAAGCACCACGACGATTTCTTCGGCGAGGTGGAGACCTACCGCGAGCGCCTGCAGGCCACCCTGCCCGGCGCACCAACCGATGCGGCCGGCACCATCAGCCTGGAAGTGCGCTACCAGGGCTGCGCCGATGCCGGCGTGTGCTACCCGCCGCAGAAGCGCACCGTGCAGGTGACCCTGCCTGGCGCCGGCGGCAAGGCCGCGCTGCCCACCGCGCGCGCCACCGGCGTGAGCCCGTTCAACAACCCGCTGGCCGGTACTGGCGGTGGCCTGCGCCTGCCGGGCGCCAGCAACACCCAGGCGCTGCCGCTGCCGTCGGAACAGGCGTTCGGCTTCGATGCCATCGCCAGCGATGGCAACACCCTGCTGCTGCGCTTCACCCCCGCGCCGGGCTATTACCTGTACCGCGACCGCACCTCGCTGAAGCTGGAAGGCAGCACCGGCGTGCTGGCCGACAAGCCGCGCTGGCCGGCCGCGCAGTCGCACCGCGATGAGCACTTCGGCGATGTCTCGGTGTACTTCAACCAGGTGGAAGTGCCGCTGCCGTTGCGCCGCACCCGCACCGAGGCCGTGGACAGCACCCTGGTGGTGACCTTCCAGGGCTGCCAGACCGATGGCATCTGCTACCCGCCGATGACCCGCCGGGTGAAGCTGTCGATTCCGGCTGGCACGCTGACCGCCGCCGGCAATGGCACGGCCACTGCGGCGCCTGCCATGGCCAGCGACAGCCCGCGCGAGGAGGCCGATGGCACGCCGCGGCGCCTGCTGCCGACCGTGCCCAACGATGCCACCGACGCTGCCGTTGACAGCGCTGCGGGCGGTGATGCGTTCGCCGCCGATGCGCAGCAGGACAATGCCAGGCGCACCAAGCCGCCGGGCAGCGTGCCGAAGACCGACAGTTCCCTGCTGTGGGTGCTGCTGCTGGCCCTGGGCGGTGGCCTGGTCCTGAACCTGATGCCCTGCGTGCTGCCGATCCTGTCGCTGAAGGTGCTGAGCCTGGCGCAGAGCGGTGAGAGCGCCGAGCGCGCTCGCAGCCATGCCATGTGGTACACGCTGGGCGTGCTGGTGGCCTTCGCGGTGATCGGCGCGTTGATGGTGGGCCTGCGCATGCTCGGCAACGCAGTGGGCATCGGCTTCCAGCTGCAGCACCCGGGCGTGGTGGCGGCGCTGGCCTACATCATGTTCGCCGTCGGCCTCAGCCTGTCCGGCGTGTTCACCATGGGCGGCGGCATCGGCAATCTGGGCCAGTCACTGGCCCGCCGCAGCGGCCCGGCCGGCGATTTCTTCACCGGCGTGCTGGCCTGCGTGGTTGGCAGCGCCTGCGTGGGTCCGTTCTTCGGCCCGGCCGTGGCCTACGCCTTCGTGGCACCGCCGATCGCGGCGATGCTGGTGTTCCTGTTCCTCGGCCTGGGCCTGGCCCTGCCGTTCCTGCTGATCGGCTTCGTGCCGGCCCTGGCCCGCCGCCTGCCCAAGCCCGGCCCGTGGATGGAAACGCTGAAGCACGTGCTGGCCTTCCCGATGTATGCCGCCGCGCTGTGGCTGCTGTGGGTGCTGGGCAAGCAGCGCGGCGTGGACGGCATGGCGCTGGCCCTGGGTGGCCTGCTGCTGCTGACTGCCGGCCTGTGGCTGTTCGAGACCAGCCGCTGGCGCAGCAAGCGTGGCGCCAGCCTGCTGGGCGTGCTGCTGGCCCTGGCCGCGCTCACCCCGGTGTGGGGCGTGACCCAGCTGGCCCCGCCGGCGCGCGCCGCCCAGGCCGCCAGTGACAACGTGGTGGAGTATTCGCCGCAGATGCTGGACCGCCTGCGTGCGGACAACCGCGTGGTGTTCGTGAACATGACCGCCGACTGGTGCGTGAGCTGCAAGGCCAACGAACGCGCGGTGCTTTCGCGCCCGGAGTTCAAGGAACTGCTCAAGCGCACTAACGCGGTGTACATGCGCGGCGACTACACCAACGTGGACCCGCAGATCACTGCGTTCCTGGATGAGCACAAGGCCGTGGGCGTGCCGCTGTACGTGGTGTACGGCCCGGGCGCACCGCCGACCGTGCTGCCGACGCTGCTGACCCAGGCCCTGGTGGAAGAAGCGCTGCTGCGCACCGCCCGATGAACTGGCAACGGCCCGCACTGCTGTGGACAGCGGTGCTGGCCGCCGGCCTTGGCCTGTGGGCCGGGCATCGGTTGACGCCAGCGCCGGCGGCTTCGACGCCCGCTGATGTGAAGTCTCCGATGCCTGTCCTTCGCGCCGGCGATGCGTTGCCGGCACTGGTACTGCCCGGCGTGGACGGGCAAGCACTGGACATCCGCCAGCGTTTCCGCGGGCGACCGCTGCTGGTGAATGTCTGGGCCAGCTGGTGCGGGCCCTGCATCGAGGAAATGCCCGAGCTGGCGCGCTTCGCCGACGCGCAGGGCACGCACGGCGTGCAGGTGCTGGGCCTGGCACTGGATACGCCGGAGGGCGTGGCTGATTTCCTGCAGCGGGTGCCGGTGGGCTACCCGATCGTGCTGGACACCCCGGGCCCACGCGATGCCAGCGTGCAGCTGGGCAATGCGCAGGGGCTGCTGCCGTACAGCGTGTTGTTTGATGCGCAGGGGCGGATGGTGAAGGCCAAGCTGGGGCCGTTCGAGCACGGTGAGATTGCAGGCTGGGTGGAGTGAGGGTGTTGTTGCAGGGCTTGCAGCCCTGCACCTGCTGCAATCAACGTCAAAAGCCACAGCGGCATTCCGAGGGATGGCGGGGCACTGTGGGTTTGCGGGGACGCCGTAAACCCATCCATGGGGGCTTGGTCGCCGCATCCATGCGGCTCACACCCCGCAAACCCACAGTGCCCCGCCTCTGACAGATTCCCGCGACTGTTGGTGGGTGCCGACCGTTGGTCGGCACATCTGTCAGATATCGAATGAACTCATCCACGCATGGCGTGGATCTACTGGAACGGCGTCCGGCAGTAGATCCACGCCATGCGTGGATGAAATCTCTCAGATATCGAAATTCCGACCCCGTGCCGACCAACGGTCGGCACCCACCATCAGCAGCAGGTTCTGACAGCTCGCAGAAAACTGTCGAAGGCGGGGTGGGTCCGGTTGAGGGGGTGTGAGCGGCATGGATGCCGCGACCAAGCCCCCATGGATGGGTTTACGGCGTCCCCCTCAACCGGCCCCACCCCGCCAACCCACGGAAAGCCAGCTTTTGACGTTGACGTGGACGTGGCCTGAAGCGGGTGCAGGGCTGCAAGCCCTGCACTAAAACCCTCCTTGACCGCAGCCCGTCCGCGCCCGGAGAATTACGGATTAATTCTCATTTGCTGTTGCGCAGGATGCGGGCGGCAGCCTCAACGGCCTCTCTCCCCGATGTTCAAGAACGTCCTGTTCCAACTGCACTGGCTGCTGGGCATCACGGCCGGCACCCTTCTGGCCATCATGGGCCTCAGTGGCGCCACCCTGTCCTTCGAGGATGAGCTGCTCCGCGCGGCCAATCCCGGCTTCGCCGCCATCGCCGAGCACCACGCCGACGGCCAGCAGGCCCTCGCGTTGAGCGAACTGGTGCCGCTGCTGCAGGCCGGCAGCGATCGGCCGCTGCAGCGCCTGCGCGTGGATGCCACCGGCCAGCGCCCCTCGGTGGCGCGCTTCGCTGGCGGCAAGGACCACTGGGTCTATTTCAATCCCTACAACGGCGAACGCTTCAGCCACCTGCGTGGCCAGGCGTTCTTCGACTTCGTCGAAGACCTGCACCGGCACCTGGCCGCTGGCGAGCGCGGCAAGGTCGTGGTCGGCAGCTGCGCCATCGCGCTGCTGTTCTTCGCGCTGTCCGGCCTCTACCTGCGCTGGCCACGGCGCTGGTGGCACTGGCGCAGCTGGCTGGCGGTGGAATGGAAACGCAGCGGCCGCGGCTTCCTGTGGAGCCTGCACTCGGTGGTCGGCACCTGGGTGCTGCTGATCTACCTGATGAGTGCGCTGACCGGCCTGTGGTGGTCGTTCGACTGGTACCGCAGCGCGGCCAACAGCGTGCTGGGCGTGCCTGCACCGGCCAAGCACAAGGTTGCCCCGGATGCGACCCTCGACCTGCAGCACGTGGAGGACACGCTGTACGCGCAGCCCGGCGTGCGCACCGGCTACATCGACCTGCGCCTGCCGGAAAAGCCGGGCCAGGTGCTGAACGTGCGGGTGATGTCCGGTGACCCTGCCCTGCGCGGCGGCCACCACGACCGCGCGCACGACCTGCTGCAGCTGGACCCGGCCAGCGGCGCCCTGCTGGAAGCGCGCCCCTACGAACGCCAGGGCAGCGGCGGCAAGCTGGCCACCAGCATGTTCGCGCTGCATTCGGGCAGCTACTTCGGCCTGCCCGGCCGCGTGGTGGTGATGCTCAGCAGCCTGGCCATGAGCCTGTTCTTCATCACCGGCTGGATGCTGTACCTGGACCGCCGGCGCAGCCAGCGCGCGGCACGTGCACTGCGGCAGACCCTGCCCGCAGCGCAGGAAAGCGGCGGCGAAGGCACGCCGTGGCGGGTGATCCATGCCAGCCAGAGTGGCCTGGCCGAACAGCTGGCATGGCGCGCGGCGGCACAGCTGCAGGCCGCCGGCCACCCGGTGCAGGTGCTGCCGCTGGCGCGGGTGACCGCTGCGCTGCTGCAGGACAGCCCGCAGGTCCTGTTCGTGCTCAGCACCTTCGGCGATGGCGAGCCGCCGGACAGCGCGCGCCGTGCGGCACGCCTGCTGCTGGCCCAGAACGTGGATCTCTCCGGCCTGCGCCATGGCGTACTGGCGCTGGGTGATCGGCAGTACCCGCACTACTGCGCGTTCGGTGCACAGGTGGACGCGTGGCTGGCAGGCAACGGGGCACGCCCCCTGTTCCCGCGAATCGACGTGGATGCCGCCTCGGTGGTGGCGCTGCGCCAGTGGCAGCGCGAGCTGGGCGCACTGACCGGCATCGACACCGATGACAGCGTGCTGCCGCCGGCCACGCAGATGCACGACTGGCAGCTGCTGGCACGCGAAGCATTGAACCCGGGCAGCCTGGGCGGCGCGATCTGGAAGATCCGCCTGGCACCGCCTGCCGACACGACCTGGCAGGCCGGCGACATCCTGCACATCGCACCGCGCAACAGCGTGCAGCACACCACGACGGTGCTGGAAGCACGCGGGCTGGATCCGCTGCAGCCGCTGCTGCTCGACGGTGGCACCCGCACGCTGCTGGATCTGGCAGGCGAACGCGTGCTGCCCGACGAAGGCGCCGCGCTGCCGGTACAGGACGCTGCGCTGTGGCTGGCCGGCCTGCCGATGCTGCCCGGGCGCGAGTACTCCATCGCGTCGTGCGCCGCCGATGGTGCAGTGGAACTGGTGGTGCGCCTGGTGCACGACGCTGCGGGCCGCCCCGGCCTGGGCTCGGGCTGGCTGTCGCTGCACGCGCCGCTGGGCAGCCGCATTGCCGCGCGCGTGCACCGCAACCCTGGCTTCCACCGCCAGGCCGGCGCACCGATGGTGCTGGTCGGCAACGGTACCGGCATTGCCGGCCTGCGCAGCCTGCTGCGCGAAGCCGCCCAGCATGGCGAACACGGCCATTGGCTGCTGTTCGGCGAGCGCCAGCGCGCGTACGACCAGTTGTTCGGCGAAGAGATCGCGCAGTGGCAGGCCGAGGGCCACGTGGCACGCGTTGACCTGGCGTTCTCGCGTGATGCCGATGGCGGTGGCTACGTGCAGCACCAGCTGCAGGCCGCCACGGCGGAACTGCAGGCGTGGCTGGCGCGTGGGGCGGTGATCCACGTGTGTGGCTCGCTGCAGGGCATGGCCGAAGGCGTTGACCAGGTGCTGCGTGCGGCGCTGGGCGATGATGCGGTGGAGACGCTGCTGGAGAACGGGCGCTACCGCCGCGACGTGTATTGATCCCGTCCGCCGGGCATGGCCCGGCGCTACCCCAAGGGTTTGAACGGTAGCGCCGGGCCATGCCCGGCGAAGGCGATCAGGCGATCACGCCGCCGCGCGCGGGCGTCGCTCCGGTTGCAGGCGGAACGCCGATACCGCTTCCGCCAAAGCCTGGACCTGCGTCTGCATGTGCGCGGTGGAGGCACCGGCTTCCTCCACCAGGCTGGCATTGCGCTGGGTGCTCGATTCCATCTGCACGATGGTCTGGTTCACCTGGGCGATGCCCGCGTGCTGGTCCTGCGATGCGCTGCGGATGGCGGTGAGCAGTTCCGCCAGCTGCTGCACGCTGCCGACGATCTCACCCATGGTGGTACCGGCCTGTTCGGCCTGCACATTGCCCTGGCCGACGCGGGCCACCGAGTCTTCAATCAGGCCCTTGATCTGCTTGGCGGCCTCGGCGCTGCGCTGGGCCAGCAGCCGTACTTCGGAGGCCACCACGGCAAAACTGCGGCCCTGTTCGCCGGCACGCGCAGCTTCCACGGCGGCGTTCAGCGCCAGGATGTTGGTCTGGAACGCGATGCCGTCGATCAGCTGGGTGATGTCACCGATGCGGCGCGACGCTTCGCTGATGCCGTGCATGGTGGCTACCACCTGGCCCACGGCTTGGCCGCCTCGTGCGGCCACCGCCGCCGCGCCCTGCACCAGCGCATCGGCACGGCCGGCGGCATCGGCGTTGCGGCCGACGGTGTCGGTCAGCTCGTGCATCGACGCAGCCGTTTCTTCCAGGTTGGCCGCCTGCTGCTCGGTGCGCTGCGAGAGATCATGGTGGCCGGCGACGATCTCGCCCACGCCCACGTCCAGCCGCGAGGTGGCCTGCTGGATGCGGGTGACGATGCGGCCGAGCTGGCTGACGGTGGCATTGGCATCGTCGCGCATGCGCGCGAACACGCCCTGCAGGTCGCCTTCCATGCGCACGCTCAGGTCACCCCGGGCCAGCGCTGCCAGCAGCGCCTGCAGGTCGCCCAGGTTGGTTTCGAACGTGGCCAGCAGGTGGTTGATGCTGGTGGACAGCGTGCGCACGAAGCCCTGCTTGCCGTCCAGCGCGATGCGGCCGTGCAGTTCGCCGTGTGCGGCGGCGTCGACCAGCGTGGCCACTTCGGTTTCCAGCAAAGTTTCCAGCGCGCGGCTGCGCCATTCCACCGCCACGCCGAGGAAGTGATCCTCGTCGATGATGGCGTTGGCGATGAGCTGGTAGCGCACGCCGAGATGATTGATCTCGCGCTCCTCGCGACGGCGCACGCCCGCCAGGCTGGTCATCGCCGGGTGCAGGCGCACGGCATCGCTGCCAACCAGCGCGTCGGCCTGCATGCCCAGCTGTTGCAGCAGCGCGGGATTGGCGTAGGCCACCTGCCCTTCCGCATCGATCACCATCAGCCCGGTCTGTGCGCTGTCCAGTGCCTGGCGCACGCGGGTGTTGCCGCGGGCCACCGCGCGTTCCTCCTCGATGCGCGCGCGCAGGCGCTGCTGCATGTCGATCAGGCGCTGCGCCAGCTGGCCGATCTCATCGTTGGCGTTGTGCACGCGCAGGGTGGTGTCCAGGCGATCGTCGGCAATGTCACTGGCAAAGCGCAGGGTGTCCTGGATCGGGCGGCGCACGGCGCGCAGCACCAGCACCAGGCTGGTGATCAGCACGCCGGCCACCAGGGCCAGCGTCGCGGCGAACAGCACGCTCAGGGTGCGTGCACCGGCCTGCTGGCGTGCCTGCGCCTGGGCCAGCGCCTGCATCTGTGCCTTCTGGAACGCGGCCAGTGCCGGCGCCACGCCGGCCGCCGCATCGACCAGCGACTGCGCTTCCACATCCAGGCCGACGCGGGCGGCGGTGTAGCCCAGCAGCGCCGCCTGGTAGGCATCCATGTCCGTACGCAGGCGTTCCTGCGCCTCGGCCGGCAACCCGGCCAGGGCCAGGTCGAAGGGCAGCTTCTCCTCGCTGGCCCGGTCGGCGTGGGTGGAGTCGCCATCGAGCAGCAGCAGGGCCTCCTGCCGGCGCATCTTCTGCACGTGCAGCTCCAGTGCCGGACGCTGCAGCGCGGCCACGTTCGCCTGCAGTGCATCGGCGGCCTGCTGCAGCTGCGCGGCCAGGCCGGCGTCGCCGCGGCCCATTTCATCCACGCGCTCGAACAGGGCGGCGATGCCCTGCGAGAACCCGTCGACCGCCTCGGCCAGGGACTGCAGCGCCTTGCGCCGGCCCGCATCCATCGGCATCGCGCGCAGCGCCTGCAGGTCGTCCTTCAGTTCCTGCTGGGTGGCCAGCAGCTGGCTGCGGTCGGCATCATCGAAACTGCGCGCATACTGGGTCTGCAGGCGCCGCGCTTCGGCCACGCGGGTGGCCAGCGCCGCCGCCAGATCGCTGCCATGCTGGTAGCTGGCCTGGGTGCGGGCGGCCTGCCCGCTGGCGTGGCCGGTCCAGGCGTAGGCGCCGGCAATGGCGACCAGGCCCAGGCCGCAGACCCACAGGGTGGCCTTCAGTTTGTCGGCCACGCTGAGCCGGTGCGGCTGCAGCCAGCGCAGCAGGGCAGGAAACGCCGAGCGCAGCCCAACCAGGCGGGTGCGCAGGGACCGAAGGCGAACAACCGCGGTCGACATGACAGACTCCAGGCGAAAGGACGCACCTGTATCGGCCTGGATCAGAAAGACTTTAGGACTGTTTTCCGCATCGGGCCGCCGAGCCGGCGGTCGCGGTCTTTGTACCGGCCGCAGGCGACGGGGCGATGACATCGGCGCCCGCCCTTGACCTCAACCCCGGTTGCGGTTGCACAGTAGGTGCCCTTGCCCCGCCTGGTGCCGTCATGACCGCGCTCGACATCCCCCGTTACCTGCAGCGCCTGCAGTTGCAGGCCGCGCCGCCGGCCACCCTGGCCGGGCTGACCCTGCTGCAGCAGCGCCACAACGCCCATGTGCCGTTCGAGACCCTGACCTGCCTGCTGCGCGACCCCGTGCCGATCGACCTGGACAGCGTGCAGCGCAAGCTGCTGGAGGCGCAGCGCGGGGGCTACTGCTTCGAGCTCAATGGCGCCTTCCTCGCGCTGCTGCAGGCGCTGGGCTTCGACGCCCATGCCTTGAGTGCGCGCGTGCTGCTGTCGGCCGGCAAAGGTGAACTGACGCCGCGCACGCACCTGTTGATCCGGGTGCGGCTGGACGGCGAGGACTGGCTGGTGGATACCGGCTTCGGCAGCCTGACCCCGACCGTGCCGCTGCGCCTGCAGGCTCATGAGGCGCAGGACACGCCGCATGAGCGCTACCGGCTGCAGCGGCTGGACGATGGCGATTTCCTGCTGGCAGCCAGCAGCGGCGAGGACTGGCGTCCGCTGTACCGCTTCGACCTGACGTCGCCCGCGGCGGCCGACAACGAGGTGGGCAACTGGTATGTGTGCACGCACCCGCAGTCGAGTTTCCCCGGGGAACTGCGTGCGTCGCTGACCTGGCCGGAGGGCCGCCGCACGGTTGGCAGCGGCCACTACACCGAGTACCGCCCGGGGCAGGCGCCGCAGAAGCGCGCACTGCGCGACGTGGCCGACGTGCGGCAGGTGCTGCAGGAAGGGTTTGGCATAAGGCTGCCGGAGGATGCGCGGCTGGACCCGGCCATTGCCGGGTGGCTGCAGCGGTGGCAGGCGACGGCCGTGTAGAGTCGAGCTTGCTCGACTGGGTGCGCGGAGCAGTCGAGCAAGCTCGACTCTACGGGCCAACGGCAGCCGAGCATGGGCTCGGCTCTACAGAGGGGTGTCAGGTCGCTATCGGGGCCTGCATGGCAATGCGGTTGCCTTCGCTGTCGGCGATCTCCGCCACGCGCCAGCCGCCGGCCTCGGCGGGGCCGAAACGCAGCGCGGCACCGGCCTGCTGCGCGCGGGCCAGGCTGGTGTCCAGATCATCGACACCGATGTAGATGCGCGCGCCCTGCTCGGACGGGCGATAGTCCGCGCCGTGCACCAGGGCCATGCTGGCGCCGCCGGCGTCATCCTCGAACGGCAGGTAGGCCATCGTGCAGTCGTGCACATGTACCGGGGCGTCGATCACCACCTGCAGCCACTGCTGGTAGAACGCGATGGCGCGGGCCAGGTCGGCCACCGCAATCTCGACATGCATGACAGGGTTCATCGCTGCACCACTCCGCTTCAGATGATGCGCAGGGTAATCGCCTTCAGCACTGCGCGGGTACGGTCGCGAGTGCCGAGCTTGTCGAGGATGGTGGACACGTAGTTCTTCACCGTGCCTTCGGCCAGGAACAGGCTGCGCGCGATTTCCTTGTTGCTGTAGCCGCCGGCCAGCAGGCGCAGGATGGCCACTTCACGTTCGCCGAAGGTATCGCTGGGCGGTGCTTCGTCGTGGAAACGGTAGCGCGAGCGCACCGGTTCGGTGCTGACCGGCAGCAGCAGGGTTTCGCCGGCGGCCACCCGCTCGATCGCCTCGCGCAGGTCGGCCGGCGCTGCATCTTTCAACAGGAACCCCTGTGCACCGGCTTCGCTGGCGCGCAGCAGCAGGTCGCTTTCATCGAAGGTGGTCAGCAGCAGGCAGGGCGTGGCATCGCCGCGGGCGCGCAGCTGGCGCAGCGCCCCGATGCCGTCCAGGCCGGGCATGCGGATATCGCTGAGCACCACGTCCACCGGCTGCGTGGCCAGTGCATCCAGCAACGCCTGGCCATCCTCGGCTTCCAGCACCACCTGTACGCCCAGCCCCTGCAGCAGTGCACGCAACCCGGCACGGACCAGGGCCTGGTCATCGGCCAGGGCGACGCGGATCGGTGCGCCGCTCATGCCGGCAACCGCGCGATCAGGTGCATGCCACCCTGCTCGGTACGGGCCAGCTCCAGCTGGCCGTGCACGTCGGCCAGACGCTCGCGCATGCCGGAAATGCCATTGCCTTCGCGGATGCGCTCGGCGCGCTGGCCATCATCGCGGATATCGATACGCAACCTGGATTCCTCTTCCGTCATTGTCAGCCACACGTTATCGGCTTCGCCATGCCGTGCGGCGTTTGTCAGGGCTTCCTGCACCAGGCGCAGCACGGTCTCGGCCGTGCGCGGGTCGGTCACCCGCACGCCATCGGCGATCTGCAGCTGCAGGCGCGGGCGCGGAAACGGCGCGGCCAGTGCATGCAGGGCGGTATCCAGGTCCAGGCCACGGTCATCGCGCATGGACTGCACGACCTGGCGGATGTCGGACAGCAGTTCGCCGGACAGCTGTTCGGCGGTCTGCAGGCCCTCGCGCCCGGCCAGTACCGGATCGGCGGCCAGCGCGCGCAGGTTGAGGCGCATGGCCGTGAGCTTGTGCCCGGCCACGTCGTGCAGCTCGCGCGCCAGGCGCAGCCGCTCGGCATCGCGGGCGCTGTCGGCCAGCAGGGCACGGGTGGCCAGCAGATCGGCGTTGACCCGCGCCAGCTCGTCGCGGGCCAGCGCCGTGCTGCGCGCGTAGTGCGCGGTCAGCGCGGCGAAAGCCTGGAAGCCACCGTACAGCAGCACCACCAGCAGCGGCTGGGTGAAACCGCTGTGGCGCAGCACGGCGTACTCGGCCAGGTTGGCCAGCAGCGCAACCACCAGCACGAAGCGCGGCGGCCAATGCTCGGCCAGCTGTGCGACCAGCACCACCAGCAGTACCGGTGCAGTACCGGTGCGTGGCTGCAGGGCGATGAGGGCGACGGCCAGCAGCGCCTGCAGCACGGCGGCCACCGCGCGCACACGGGCGGGCAACCGCGCCCAGCCGTGCGCCACGAACAGCAGCAGGAACACACCAAGCAGGAGCAGGCTCACCCCGGCATCGCTGCGTTGCACGCCGAACGACAGGCCGACCACCAGCACGGTGACCGCGCCGGCGAGGCTGAGGGGACGCAGCAGATGGCGGAGCAGGCTGGGCATGGCCGCATGCTGACCGGCGCGGGCACCCGACGGCAATGGGTCCGGCGCAGAAAGTGACTTCTGGCACGTCGGATCGATGACCACTGGCCCTGAACCCCGGCCAGCCCCCGGCGCAGACTGGCCCCACACCTCCCGACGGAACTGCCGCCATGATCCGCACCGCCCTGACCTGCTCCCTGCTTGCTGGCCTGCTGCTGGCCGGCGGCACCCATGCCGCCGAGCTGACCGTGAACGTGCACGATGTCCGCGCCCAGACCGGCACCCTGCGTGCCGCCCTGGTGTCCTCCGACGAGGCCTGGAACGGAAAGGCCGCGCCGGTGCAGGCGCAGCAGGCACACCCGCAGGGCGACAGCCTGCACTTCACCTTCAAGGATCTGCCGGCCGGCAGCTACGCCGTGCTGCTGACCCACGACGAGAATGACAACGGCAAGCTCGACACCAACCTGGTGGGCATGCCGATCGAAGGCTACGGCTTCAGCAACAATCCGCAGGTGATGCGCAAGCCGACCTTCGAGGAAGCCCGCTTCACGCTGCCCGCCGCCGGCTCCGCCATCGACATCACCCTGCGCTGATTTCCCACCTGCACCGAGGCCCGCCATGGATCGTCGCCGCTTCCTCCGCACCCTGATCAGCAGCACCGCAGGCCTGGCCCTGGGCGCCACCGCCCTGCGCAGCGCCCCGGCCTTCGCCAACGACCCCGCGCAGTTCGCCCACGGCCTGCAGGAGCATCCGTGGCTGCTGGGCTGGCGCGGGGTGAGCAGCGAGACGCTGGGCCCGGCCACGGTGCAGCTGCAGGGGCGGCTGCCCGCCGGCCTGGCCGGCACCCTGTACCGCAACGGCCCGGCCTGGAGCGAGCGCGGCACCCTGCGCTACGACCACTGGTTCGACGGCGACGGCATGGTCCACGGCTGGCATTTCAATGGCGACGGCAGCCTGACCCACCGCGCGCGCATGGTGGCCACGCCCAAGTTCACCCGTGAACAGAAGGCCGGACGCTTCCTCTACCCCGCCGCCGGCACCAGCGTCCCCAACGCGCAGGCGGTGCGCAACAACGACGATGCCAACGTGGCCAACACCTCGGTGATGGCGCTCAATGGCCGTGTGTTCGCCCTGTGCGAATCCGGTTCGGCGTTCGAGGTCCACCCCGATTCGCTGGAAACCATCGGCCCGGTGACCTGGCGGCCCGACCTGGCGGCCCTGCCGTTCTCGGCGCACCCGCTGGTGGACCGCGACGGCAGCGTCTGGAACTTTGGTTCGATCAGCCTGATGGGGGGCGCCGGCCTGCTGGTCTGGCACATCGGCAAGGACGGCCAGCTGCGCAGCGCCGATGTGATCGCCACGCCGGGCCGCGGCTACCTGCATGCCTTCACCATGACCGGCACGCATCTGGTGTTCGTGCTGGCGCCCTTCGACTTCAAGGAGAGCGGCGGCAGCTTCTTCGAACGCATGCAGTTCGCACCGCAGCGCGCGGCCAACATCGCGGTGGTCGCCAAGGATGCCCCGGACAAGGCGCAATGGTTTGAAGCACCGTTCGCGGCGATCTACCACTTCGGTGACGCGCACCGGAGCAAGGACGGCATCGTGGTGCGCGCCGTGCGCCGCGACAACATGGATGAAGCGCGTTCGCCGATGAAGGAAGCGATGGCCGGCGACGGCGCGCATGCCACCAACGGCCACAGCACCCTGGTGGAACTGCACCTGGACCTGCGCCGCGGCCAGGCGCGCTGGCAGGACACGGGCATCAGCACGGTGGAGTTCCCGCTGTTCGACCCGCGCACGCCCGACAGCCGCGCCGCCCGCCTGTATGCACCGACGGTCGATGGCGCCAGCAATACGCCGTACTTCAATGCGGTCGCGGCGTTCGATGTGGAGCGCGGGCGCCGCCAGGTGTGGCGCTACGGCAGCGACATCATGGCCGAGGAGCATGTGTTCGTGCCCCGCCCCGGCAGCCGCAATCCCGATGATGGCTGGCTGGTTGGCACGTTGCTGGACCCGGTGAACAAGCGCAGTGGCCTTGCCGTACTCGATGCGCGCCACGTTCAGGACGGTCCGCTGGCGCAGGCGTGGCTGCCCTATGCGGTGCCGCTGGGCTTCCACGGCACATTTGCCGCACAGGCGTAAGCGCACGCGCACGCGGTCCGCACGCCGCCGCTGGCATGCTGAAGCTCCCCCCGCGTCCTGCTGGAGCACCGCATGCCCTTGTCCGACCATCGCCACGCGCTGGCACCGCACGGCCACCTGCGGGTGGCGATCAACCTGGGCAATCCGGTGCTGGCCCAGGGCGATGCCCGGTCGCCGCGCGGGCCATCGCTGGAACTGGCCACGGCGCTGGCGCAGCGGCTGGGCGTGCAGGCCCGCTTCACCTGCCACGAGGCAGCGGCCTCGGTCGTGGCCGCAGCCGCAGACGACGCCTGGGACCTGGCCTTCCTGGCGGTGGACCCGGCGCGTACCGACCGTATTGCCTTCAGTGCGCCGTACGTGGAAATCGAAGGCACCTACCTGCTGCGCGAGGCCAGCCCTGCGCGCACGGTGGCCGACCTCGACCGCGAAGGCGTGCGTATCGCGGTGGGCCGCGGTGCGGCCTATGACCTGTACCTGAGCCGCGAACTGCAGCACGCGCAGATCGAACGCGCCGCCACCTCGGCCGCGGCGATCGAGCTGTTCGAGCAGCAGCAGCTGGATGCGGCGGCGGGGGTCCGCCAACCGCTGCAGGCCTGGGCGCAGGCGCATCCCGGGCATCGGGTGCTGGCTGATCGTTTCACCGCGATCCAGCAGGCGGTGGCCGCCCCGGCATCGCGGCCGGCAGATGCGCTGCAGGCGTTGTTCGCCGAAGTGGAGGCGATCAAGCAGGGGCCGCTGCTGGGCGAAGCGTTCGCGCGTGCCGGGCAGGCGGTGACGCTGGTGCGGTGAGGGCTTCGGTTCTTTTGTAGAGCCGAGCCCATGCTCGGCTGCCGTGTGCAGGGTTCCCGCGAGAAGCAGCCGAGCATGGGCTCGGCTCTACCGTTGCAGCAGCGCCAGGTATCCGGTCACCGTCAGCAGGGACAACAGGGTTGTTCCCAGCACCGTGGCCGCCGTGGTCGATGCTTCGCGGCGGTGGAACTCGGCCAGCATGAAGGGGCCCGTGCCGGTGGGCAGCACGGCCATCAGCACGGCGGCGTGCGCCAGCGCGGCCGGTAGCGCGAATACCTGCGTGGCCAGCAGCCACACCAGCAGCGGGTGCACCAGCAGCTTCAATCCGCCCAGCACCACGGCACTGCGCGCAGCACCCGGCACGGGCGAGCGCCGCTCTCCGAGGAACAGGCCCAGCGCGATGAGCGCGCACGGGGCCGCCGCACCGCCCAGCAGCTTCAGGAACGTTTCCACCGGTGCGGGCATCGACAGGCCCAGCGCCATCGGCAGCACGCCTGCCAGCGGCGCCAGCAGCAGCGGATTGCGCAGCAGCGAGCGCGCCACCTTGCCCAGCAGATGATGCAGGCGCTGCTCGCGCTGCAGGCCGATCTCGATCAGCACGATGGCGGCGGCAAACAACACGCACACCGTCAGCAGGGTCGCCACCAGGGTCGGCGCCAGCGCCGACTGCCCGAGCGCGGCCACCGCCAGCGGAAAGCCGACGAAGCCGGTGTTGGCATAGGCGGCGTTGAGCCCGTCGATGCTGGCATCGGCCAGCGCGTGGCCGCGGCGTCGGCGCCACCACACCGTGGCGGCAAACAGCAGCGCCGTGCCACCGCCGAAGCTGGCGATGAAGCCCGGGTGCCACAGCTGTTGCCAGTGCGCGTTGGCGACCACGTCGAACAGCAGCGCCGGCAGCGCCAGCTGCACCACGAACCGGTTCAGTTCGCTGGTCGAGTGCGGGCCCAGCGCGCCACTGCGGCGGGCCAGCCAGCCGGCAAAGATCAGCGCGAACACGGGGAGGACGATGGCCAGGACGGACAGCATGGGCAGCGCGGAGGGAAGGAATGCCGCGCAGGCTACGCGCCATCATCAATACCTTCCAATGCTTTTAACGGGTGCCAGCGATACCATTCGCGCATGATCGACATCCGCCCGCTGCGTTACTTCCTGGCCGTCGCTGAAACCCTGCACTTCGGTCGCGCCGCCGAACGGCTCAATGTCACCCAGCCGCCGCTGAGCCGGCAGATCGCCGCGCTGGAGGAATCGCTGGGCGTGGCGCTGCTGGAGCGCGACTCGCGCCACGTGCGCCTGACCGCCGCCGGCCAGCGTTTCCAGGAAGATGCACGCGGGGTGATGAACGCCCTGCAGCAGGCCTGCCACGCTGCCCGTCAGGTGGGTGCGGGCGAGCTGGGTGAGCTGCAGGTGGGCTTCATGATGCATGCCGCGCACAGCTCGGTACCGCCGCTGGCCCGTCGCTTCATTGCCGCGCATCCACAGGTGCAGCTGCGGTTGCGTGAGGCGCTGCCGATGGCCCTGCTGGACGGGGTCCGCTCGGGTGCGCTGGATGCGGGCATCGGCTTCGCGCCGGCGTCGCTGCGCGGGCTGGAACTGCTGCCGCTGCAGGAAGAGCCGCTGTGCGTGGTGGTGCCGGCCGACCATCGCCTGGCCCGCCGGCGCAGCGTCGATATCACCGCCCTGGCAGGCGAGGCACTGATCACCGCGCCGGCCGACGTGGTGCCGACCCTGCGCGAAGCCATCGAAGCCAGCTTCCATGCCGCCGGCCTGCAGGCCGATGTGCGGCTTGAAGTGCAGCTCCAGCAGAGCATCGTCAGCCTGGTGGGCGAAGGGCTGGGCATCGCGCTGGTGCCGGCCTCGCTGCAGCGCATGGGCATGCCCGGCGTGTCCTTCGTTCGCCTGAAGGACGCGCCGCGCGTGCAGCAGGTGGTGTTCTGGAAGGCCGACAACCGCAACCCGGTGCTGGCGCGGTTCCTGGCCTGCGTGGCTGATGGGTAGGAAAGCAGCCGAGCGTGGGCTCGGCTCTACAGAGAGCCAAAGCAGCCGAGCATGGCTCGGCTCTACAAAGGGCGAAGATCAGCCGAGCGTGGGCTCGGCTCCATCGTGGGCGGGTCAGCGCTGCAGAGCGTCCTGCACAGCCTTGGCCACGTCGGTGTTGTCGATGTAGCTGCCGTCGTTCCAGCGCACGTGCTGGCGGTAGCCGGCATCGACCCCGCGTACGCGCTGGCCCAGCAGCTCGGCGCCGTTGCCCTTGGCCCACAGCGGCACCAGGCCGTTGGAGTGGTTGCCGGTGGGGCGGAAACTCATGCCCGGCATCTGCCCGCGGCCGTTGTTGCGCACCGGCTCGAAGGCTACCTTCTGCGCGTCCGGGCCCATCGGCATGCTGTTGTCGTGGTCGGTGGTGACGATCAGCAGGTTGCGTTCCCAGCCGCCGTTCTGCTCGATCCACGCCACCACCGCCGACACCGCGTCGTTGAACTCGGCGGTTTCCTCGATCAGGCGGCCGTACTGCGGCTGGTCGGTGCAGGCACCGTAATGCCACTCGGTACCGCAGGCGCTGGTGTGCGCGGCCCAATCGGTGGCACCGCCTTCAACCATCAGGAACAGGCCCTTGGGCGAACGCTGCTGCAGGAACCGCAGCGCACCCCGGGTCATGGTGGCCAGGTCCGGCACGCTGTCGATCTTCTTCACCCCTGACGGCGTGGCGGCATCGCGACCGACCACCGGCAGCTGGCGCGCCTGCTGCAGGGTGTTGGCCACGCGCGGCACGCCGATCAGCGGGCGGTCAGCCGGCAGGCGGCCGTCGGCCAGCGCGGCGAAGTCGTCCTTGCTGCGGAGCAGGCGCCAGGCTCCGGCCGGGTTGCCGGCAATCGGCGTGCCCGCTTCCAGCTGCTGCCAATCCTGCTGCGACACCCATTCCCACGGGTTCTGGCAGCCTTCGGCGGCAACCTTGTCCATGCCGTCCACGCAGGGCCTGCCATCGACGCTGTAACCCGGGCCACCGGTACCCATCACCAGATCCATGTGGCCCTGGGCCAGCATCTGGTGGGCGATCTGGTGGTAGCTGTTGCGCGATTCGGCCTGCGCGGCGAACGCCGCCGGCGTGGCATGCGGGAACGGCACCGAGGTGACCACGCCGGTGGCCATGCCCAGCGCCTTCGCACGCAGGGTATTGAACTCCACCGGCTGGCCATCGTTGTTGTAGTTGATGGCGTTGTTGTAGGTCTTCACCCCGGACGACAACGCGGTGCCGGCGGCGGCGCTGTCGGTGGCCACAGCCGCCAGGTACTGGTAGGCGACGAAGGGCAGATCCGGTGCCGGCACTTCGGTGGTGTCCCACGCCTGAGCGGGGTCATAGCCGATGCGCTGCGAATCGTCGCGGGTGGGCTGGCCACTGGCGTTGAGCGGGAACGTGGTGACTGCCAGGCGCTGCGGGAAGTCCGCATACGGCGCGCCTTCGCGGCTGCCGTACTGCCAGTACGCGGCCGCGTCCCAGGTGCCCCAGCCCGCGCCGTCGTTGATCATCACGATGACGTTGTGCGGACGTGCTCCGTCGGTCGTGGCAGTGGCCACGGGCGCATCGGGGCGCGTCGTCGGCTGACAGGCAGTGAGCGCGGCAAGCGCAGCCAGGATCGACGGGCACAGCCAGCGTCGCGCGAGGGGTCGGGTCATGGGGATTCCTGCGGTACGAACGGCGGCGACACCGCCAACAGCGGCTCGTTATATCATTGCAATGTTGCAGATTCGTGCGGCATTGCTGCCTGCACGCTGCGTACGATTGCGTTGATGATGTCACTGACCGATTCGCCGGTACCGGCACTTTCTTCGATCACCGTGGATGCGGCCACGCTGCGCATCCTGCAGCAGCACGATGCCAGGGAGCCACGCGCGCCGGCCTCGCTGACCAAGCTGATGACCGCGCACGTGGCCTATGAAGCCATCGCGCACCATGGCCACGCGTGGTCGGATACAACGACCGTCGATGCGCGCGACGTGCACGCGGTCGCTGCCGACGAAACACGGATGGGCCTGGTGCCGGGCGAGACCATCACCCTGGGCCGCCTGCTGGAAGGGCTGATGATCGTGTCCGGCAACGATGCCGCGCTGGCGCTGGCCCGCCACCTGGCCGGTTCGGAGGCTGCGTACGTGCAGCGGATGAACGACACCGCCGCGCGGATGGGCCTGCGTGATACGCACTTCGTCTCGGTCTCGGGCATCACCACGCCGGGCCATGTGTCGACCGCGCATGACATGGCGATGCTCGCTGCGCGGCTGCTGGCCGATCATCCGCAGGTGCTGGCCATCACCGCGCAGCGCCACTTCAGCCACGGCACGTTCTGCAAGGACAACCAGAACACGCTGCTGGGCAGCGACGGCATCGATGGCCTGAAGACCGGCTATACCCGCGCGGCAGGCTTCTGCCTGGCGGCGACCGCGTGCCGCGACAGCGAAGAGGCAACGCACCGGCTGATCAACATCACCCTCGGCGCGCCCACGCGGGAAACGCGGAACGCATGGGTCCAGCAATGCCTGCAGGAAGGTTTCGCGCAGCTGCAGCGCGACGCGGCGATCAGCGCGCGCGGTTGACGGTGTCGACGATCAGCCGCTGCAGCTCCGCTTCCGCATCCGGCTGCCGCAGTGCGCCCGCGGCCACCGCTTCGGACAGCGACTCGGCGGCTCCCAGGATCGCCCAGCGCCCGGCCACGGGTACATCGCCGTCGTTCGCGAACGCGCCCAGCCACTGCGCGCACTGGTCGACGAAATCCTGCTGGTAGCGGTGGCGCACGTCGCGCAGCTCAGGTGAGCCGGCCAATGCGGCAAGGATCGCCTGGATGTCGCTGCCCTGCGACAGCACGCAATCGATGTAGCCCGATGCGATGGCCTGCGCGCGTGCATCCAGGCGCGCCGGCGCCGCGCCGATGCGCGCATCGAACACAGCGGTCTGGCGCTGGTCGTAGTCGGCGTACAGCGCGGCCAGCAGCCCGTTGCGCGTGGTGAAGTGATCGTAGGCCACGGGCTTGGTCACGCCTGCGGCCTCGGCCAGGCGGCCCAGGCTGAGTGCATCGGTGCCCTCGCCGCCCACCAGGGTCCAGGCCACGTCCAGCAACTGGCGGCCGCGCTGTTCGCGCGACATCCGGCGGCGGGTGGGCGTGGCGGTGGTGGACATGCAGCGGCTCCATGTCAGCGGGCGGGTGTGCCTATGGTACGGCCGATGTCCGCAGCGGTCTGCAGATGCGCCTGCGCCTGGCCACTGTCAGCATCGAGCAGCAGCGTGGACGAACGCACGGTGGCACCGCAGTAATCGAAGATGCCCATGTCGATCTGCGTCTTCATCGCCGCACCATATCCGCGCCGTTCGATCATCTCCGCGCCTGCGCCACCGATGCCGACCAGGTGCACCTGCAGGCGCTGCAGCTTCTTTTCCACCTTGCCGTCGGCACCGTCGGCGTAAGCCCAGCCCTGGGTGAACACACGGTCGATCCAGCCCTTCAGCAACGCCGGGAACGACCACCAGTACAGCGGATAGACCAGCACCAGCGTGTCGGCGGAATCCACGCGCGCGTGCTCGGCGGCCACGTCGGCCGGCACCGCTGCGCCCTGCTTGAACAGGCCGATGTCAGCGGTGTTGAAGCGGGGATCGAAGCCTTCGGCGGCAAGATCGGCCACGGTGACGGTGTTGCGCGCGTCGGCGCCGGTGATGGCCCGGCCGATGCGGGCGGCGACGGCATGGGTGAGGGAGGCGGGATCGGGATGGGCGACGACGATCAGGCTGTGCATGGGAGACGCTCGTGAAGTGGTTAGTTACCAATGGTAACTAACGGCCATGTTTCCACCAGCACCTCACGCAGGACGCTGATTTCAGCTGGATCGGCGCGGCCTCGGGCCGCCCATGCAAGCGTTCATGTGTCACCAAACGTCAAATGCGAATGATTCGTGATACGATTGTTAAAGAATTCTGAAACCCCCACACACGGACGTCCCAGCCATCGCCAGTGGACCCTCAACAGGAGTACTGCGCGATGTCGCACGCCGTTCTGAAACCCCGTCGTTCCGTTGCCGCCCTTGCCGCCGCCATCGGCCTTGCACTGGCCAGCACCGCCCACGCCGATGCCTCCGCTGATGCCGCTTCGGCCAAGCAGATGGATACCGTGGTGGTCACCGCCACCGGCGCCCAGCAGTGGATCAAGGATGCGCCGGCCAGCATCAGCGTCATCAGCCGCGAAGAGATCGAGCGCAAGCCGGTCACCAGCATCGGCCAGCTGCTGAGCACCGTGCCGGGCGTGACCGGCGGTTATGCGCTGTCCGGCACGCAGTCGAAGATCCGCCTGCGCGGCCTGCCCGAGCAGTACACGCTGATCCTCATCGACGGCCGCCGCCAAGGCAATTCCTCCGGCGTGAACTACCGCGACGACCTTGGCCCGCAGGATCTGAACTGGCTGTCGCCGGACATGATCGAGCGCATCGAAGTGGTGCGTGGCCCGATGTCCTCGCTGTACGGTTCGGACGCAATGGGCGGCGTGATCAACATCATCACCCGCAAGATCGCCGACCACTGGGGCGGCTCGGTCACCTTCAACCACAGCATGCCCGACGCGTCCACGCGCGGTGACACCACGCAGATGGGCGCGCTGTTCAGCGGCCCGCTCACCGACAACCTCGGCGTGCGCATCGGTGCCAACGTCACCGACCGCAAATCCGACCGCCTGGAAGACCAGACCCCCGGCAGCAAGGCGGAAAATGCCAACCTGCAGTTCCACTGGCGCCTCAACGACGACCACGCGCTGACCATCGAAGGCTCGCGTGGCGTGCAGCGCAACACCGGTGCCGGTGATGTGTACGCCTGGGGCCTGTCCAAGCTGGTGCAGACCGGTTACGTGCTCGGCCACGATGGCCGTTACGGCGACACCACCACCTCCAAGACCACCCTGGTGCAGAACGACTACAAGGACAAGGGCAGCGCGGTGGGCAACCACTCGAAGGAAACGGTGTTCGATACCGCCTTCACCACCGGTTTCCACTGGGGCTTCGAACACAGCCTCAACGTGGGCGGCCAGTGGAAGCGCGAGCAGCTGGAAAACAGCGACACCATCGGCACCGTGCCGGTGACCTGGACCGGCAGCAGCCGCATCAGCCCGACCAGCGAAGCCGATTCGTGGGCACTGTTCGCCGAGGACCACATCACCCTGCACGAGCGCTTCGTGCTGACCCTGGGCGTGCGCTGGGACAACACCGACAACTACGACGACAACGTCAGCCCGCGCATCTACGGCGTGTGGCACCCGGGGGATGCGTGGACCGTGCGCGGCGGCGTGTCCAAGGGCTTCCGCGCGCCCAACCTGAAGCAGGGCACCGCCGGTGCCGCCACCCAGTCCGGTGGCCGTGGCTGCGGCAGCCTGACCCCGGAAGGCTGGAACAGCCGCCTGGTCAGCGCCGACGGCACCACCGGCTGCTACATGGCCGGCAACCCGAACCTGGAACCGGAAACCAGCACCAACTACGAGCTGGGCGTGGGCTTCGACCAGAACGGCTGGTCGGCGTCGGCCACCTACTTCCTGACCAACTTCAACGACAAGATCGAACAGGTGCCGCTGCGCGACATCCCCGGCCAGACCACCAGCTTCGTCAACGGCTTCTGGTGGACGGTGGCGCAGAACATCCAGAAGGCGCGCACGCGCGGCGTGGAAGCCAGCGTGACCGTGCCGCTGCACGAACGCCTGAGCTGGACCACCAATGCCACGCGCATGCTGGAATCGAAGAACCGCACCACCGGTGCCAGCCTGCTGGTGGTGCCGAAGATCACCGCCAACACTTCGTTGAACTGGGACGTGACCGATGCGTGGTCGTTGAACCTCAGCGCGCAGCACATCGGCAAGCAGCTGGTGGCCACGTCCAGTTCGACCTTCGCCAAGGCGTACACCACGGTGGACCTGGTGACCGGCTATGACGTGAACGAGAACCTGACCCTGCGTGCGGGTGTGCTGAACCTGGACGACGTGTCGACGCTGGAAGACGGCAACGATTACGACGGTGGCGCGCGGACGTTCTTCGTCGGTCTGACTGCGCGGTTCTGAGGAAGCAGCGGGGTCGGATCCCTTCGGAGAAGGGCTCTGACCCCACTGGCGTGGCTCCATCCACGCATGGCGTGGATCTACTTCAGGTCCTTCAGCGGCAGCACCAGGGTTTCCTGCAGGTGTTCGTGACTCCAGGTGCTGCCGCCACGCGCGTGGCCCTCCAGGCGCAGCGCTGGGCGCCCGGCATCGTGCCAGCGGACGTGGATCTCCAGCTCCAGTGGACCGTCGTCGCGCTCCAGCACACACACGTGGGCCGGTCCGTCGACCCGGGCCAGCAACGCCTGCGCCGGCGCCTGGCGCAGCGCGTCCATCTCCCTCACCAGCGCTGCATAGGCGCTTACGTTGTCCATGGCGTCAGCGGAACAGGTCGTTCAGGGCTGCGCCCGCAGCGGCCTGCTGCAGGCCGTCGAAACGGCCTTCTCGCAGGATCGGATCGGTGGCCTGCATCAGCCCGCCCCATGCCGCGCGCGCCAGGGCCCCGCCCAGGCTGACCCGGCGCACGCCCAATGCGGCGATGTCCTGCAGCGTCAGCGGGCTCGGCCCGCCGACCAGCAGGTTGACCGGCTTCGGTCCTGCTGCCGCAACCACCGCCGTGATCTGCTCGCGCGTGGTGATGCCCGGCGCGTACAGCACGTCGGCACCGGCTGCGTCATAGGCACGCAGCCGCTGCAGGGTGTCTTCAAGATCAGGCACGCCCACGAAGAAGTTTTCCGCGCGCCCCACCAGCAGCACATCGGCACCTGCCCGATCGATGGCGGCACGGGCGGCGGCCAGGCGCTGCATCGCCTCCTCCAGCGGCCGCAGCGGCGCCCCGGCCACGCCGCTGGCATCTTCAATCGACAGCGCGGCAATGCCGGTGTCCAGTGCAGCGGTGACCGCTTCGCCGACCGCGTCCGGCGTCGCACCGAAGCCATCGCCGAAATCCGCGTTCAGCGGCAGCGGCGTCGCGCTGGCCATCAAGCGAAGGTGTTCCAGCGTTGCCTGCAACGAAACGGCGCCATCCGGACGGCCATCGCTCCACGCGCAACCCGCGCTGGTGGTGGCCAGTGCCTGGAAACCCTGCCGCTGCAGATAGCGCGCACTGCCCACGTCCCACGGGTTGGGCAGCACGAAGCAGCCCTGCGCATGCAGCTGCCGGAAGGCGGCGCGTCGGCGGGCGGTATCGGCGTCGGGAGCAGTCATGGCGGACATCCAGGGCGGCGGTCCGGCCACCCTAGCCCGGCGGCCACCACGACTCAACGTGGCGGCCGCTGCCCGGCATCACCTGATACCTGCTGCTTATTGGACGCTGCCAGCCACATCGCCGAGCGTGGCGCCTCTGCCATCAGGACGCTGGCCATGCCACCGCACACCCCTGCCCCACCTTTCGACGTGGCCGAAGATGCCCATTGGGCCGACCTGCTCTCGCCCGTGCGCCGGCGCCTGATCGCCTCGGCCGGCGTTGCCGTGGGCGGGCTGGCCACGGCCAGCGCTGCGAGCGCCGCCGCCAACACCACCGAACCGGGCCAGCCAGGCTTCCGCCCGATCGTGCCGCCGCCCGCGCAGGGCCACAGCACCTGGGGCCAGGACACCGCCGCCGAAGCGACGCCCCGCCCATCCAGCGTGCGCCCGGGCGAATCGCCACTGCCCAGCCGGCCGCGTGCCTATACCGCTATCAAGAGCTACCACGCACATATCTATTTCGACGAAGACAGCTACCAGAAGGCCGCCCTGCTGCGGCGCTGGGCGGCAGAGCGCTTCCCGGTGGAACTGGGCAACTGGAACCTGGAGCCGCGCGGCCCGCATGTCACGCCCTCGTTCTATTTCGGCTTCACCAACGACCTGCTGCCGGTGCTCGTGCCGTGGCTGCAGCTCAACAGCCTGGGCCTGACCATCCTCATCCACCCCAACACCGGCGATGGCCGCGCCGACCACCTGTATTACGCGCTGTGGGTGAACCGCGCGCAGCCGGTGAACGCCTACAACTGGCCGGTGCCGGAACCCGGGCAGACCGAGGCACTGGAGGAGGTGTTCCCGAACGTGGTGCCGACGGTGCCATTGGAGACGTGAGCGCAGGAGGCGGCCATCCACGCATGGCGTGGATCTACCGGGCGTGGGCGCGGGGGGAAGTCATCCACGCATGGCGTGGATCTACCGGGCGTGAGCGCGGGGGGTGGCCATCCACGCATGGCGTGGATCTACCGGTCGCGGGCGGGCGTGGCCATCCACGCATGGCGTGGATCTACGTCATCGTCGGCCTACGTGCGGGCATCCCCGCCGCGATGGCGTTCAGCGGGCCTTGATCCGGCGCCACCCATAGGGCCGCAAGCGCTTCCACGATTTTTCAAACGATTGCTTTAAACACCTGCAATTTCGCCGAACTGGACAGCATCCGCAGGTTCCGCCAGACTGCCGCCCTTTCCCGTTGATCGGATTCCATGGCGAAGCTGCTGGTCCTGCATGGCCCCAACCTCAACCTGCTCGGTACCCGCGAGCCGGAGGTCTATGGGCACACCACGCTGGCCGACATCGACCAGGCGCTGGCCGCCCAGGCCGCTGCGGCCGGGCATGCACTGGAAAGCCTGCAGTCCAATGCCGAACACGTGCTGGTGGACCGCGTGCAGGCCGCACGCACCGACGGTACCACGTTCATCCTGATCAACCCGGCCGCCTTCACCCACACCTCGGTGGCCCTGCGCGATGCGCTGGCGGCGGTGGCCGTGCCGTTCATCGAGATCCACCTGTCCAACCCGCACACCCGCGAACCGTTCCGCCAGCACAGCTATTTCAGCGACAAGGCAGTGGGCGTGGTGTGTGGCTTCGGCGCCGACAGCTACCGCTACGCGATGGACGCGGCGCTGCTGCGGGTGTCCGCCACCTGATTGTCGACCCGGGCGCCAGCCGGCGCTCTACCTCACCTAGATAGAAACCAAAGAGGCCCTCATGGATCTGCGCAAAATCAAGAAGCTGATCGACCTGCTGGAAGAGTCGAACCTGGCTGAAATCGAAATCAAGGAAGGCGAAGAGTCCGTGCGCCTGTCGCGCGCCCCGGTGGCCGGCTACGCCGCGCCGATGCCCGCCCCGGTGTACGCCGCGCCGGCCGCCCCGGCTGCGCAGGCCATGCCGATGCAGTCGCCGACCGAAGCCTCCACCGGCGGCACCGCCAAGCCGGGCCCGGCCCTGCCGGAAGGCCACGTGCTGCGCTCGCCGATGGTCGGCACCTTCTATGCGTCGGCCGCTCCGGACAAGCCGGCGTTCGTCACCGTTGGCCAGCAGGTCAAGGAAGGCGAGACCCTGGCCATCATCGAAGCGATGAAGATGTTCAACCCGATCGAAGCCGACAAGTCCGGCACCATCGTCGCCATCCTGGGCGAGAA
>PJTT01000469.1_pt1 | contig 28969 bp, 23 predicted proteins | sample 1512261 | NCBI WGS metagenome assembly PJTT01 (sample SAMN08177685, study PRJNA422409) | Soil metagenome, whole genome shotgun sequencing project. | isolation source: Soil (2) enriched on wood chips | place: USA: Madison | collected 2015-01-15
GAAAATAATAGTAATAATAACCTTATTTCTTAGTCAATGAACTTAATACAAATCTAAAGGCACTCTTGTGCACCTGTAACTTTACTCAGCATTGTGCAAGGTGCACCCCGACTCGTCGGTGGTGCTGCAACAATTCTATTGGGCATTGTGTAAAATGCCTATTAATTATTTAGTGTTTCAAATTTTATATCTGCTAAATCTTTTCCGCTGATTAGGTTTTGATTTGCGAAAATCTGCGCTGTATTCCTCTGCGTAATCTGCGAGAAAAATAATAGACCCCATTTTATTATTACAAAAAGGCGAGTATAAAAATGGCTGCCAGTACTACAAAAAAAGGAATCAGTATTTTTTTGTTAGCTTGTTTCTTTATTTCATCGGGGTATTGTAAAAATTTTTGTACATGCCCATCAAACTTTTTTTGGGTACCAAAGCCATACAAAACAACAGGGTAGGTTACGCCAAAAAGTAATAAGGCAATTAATTTACCGGCACTGCGGCCACTAAGTCCGGCTGTACTGCGGCTGGTAAAAACCCTGCTAAAAGGCGGATAAATTTGTATAATTAATAAATAAGCCATTACCAAAAACATCATTAACCAGATGGTGAGAAAGATGTTCCCATTTTTACGACCAAGGTTACCGTCTTTTTTCTTTTCACTTATTTCCCAGTATTGTCCGCCATACAAAGCTTCCATGTAAGTCATGTAATAAAATTTTAATAAAAGTAAAAGCAGCCGTTAATATTTTTTATACCCTGCACATGGTATTTAATTGTTATTAATTAAAACGGTGAAACTTGTTTTGCGTATAAGTTTTTACTTTTTACTTTTTAATTTTTACTTTGCATGCAAACAGAAAGCATGAAAATAGCAATAATAAACGGTCCCAATTTAAACCTGTTAGGCACCCGTGAGCCCGAAGTGTACGGCAGTACTACTTTTGAGCAATATTTTCAGCAGTTGCAACAGCAGTTTCCACAGGTTACGTTCAGCTATTTTCAAAGTAATATAGAGGGAGAGCTGGTTAACTATTTACAACAAAATGGTTTTAATGCAGATGGTATTGTTTTAAATCCTGCTGCTTACACGCATACATCGGTAGCTATTGGCGATGCCATTGCTGCTATTAAAACGCCGGTGGTAGAAGTGCACATTTCCAATGTACATGCCAGAGAAGCTTTTCGGCAGGTAAATTATGTAAGTGCCAAAGCTGTTGGAACTATTACCGGTCTTGGGCTAAAAGGTTATCAGTTAGCAGTTGAGTTTTTATTGAGTAACAAGTAGGTGTTAGCAGGGCGAATCATCATATGGGATAAACTGACTTTCTCAGGCCGATAAGTTTTTGGTCTCTGTCACCCTGTTTTTAACCCCGTTTCTAACTCCGTTATTCGGAGCACAGCGTGGGAGCTTGACCTATCGTATGGACCCATTTTTGTGTTACAGGGCTTGACTTATTAATAGCCGCCAGCTTTAGCTGGCGGATTAGCATTAATAAGGAAACGGCTTTAGCCAAATTAAAAGGCAATAACCCTTTGTATGTTTATAAAAACTTTTTTTAGCGGCAACATAAAAACATTCGACCCACTTCGGGGGCGTAAATCCTTATTGCTGTTTCTGTTCTATTAACAGGCCATCCCTCTGGGATGGAAAAGCAGTTACTACTTTGTTTGCAGCTTTAACCGTAACTCACTAATTATTAAATATTCACCATCATTCAAAAATGTGTACACACAATAGGAGCTTGACAAAGGGTTATGTAACAAATAAAAAGTCTCACCTGGTTTCGTCAGGCTGTTAATGACAAGTGCCTAATTTGTTGAAAGTCAATGTCACCCTGAGCTTGACGAAGGGTCGTGAAACACAATAAAAAAAGTCTCACTGGGCTTCGTCAGGCTCAGCCTGACAGTGTTCTTGTCATTTTAAAGAACATAATCTTTCTTTTATTTGTGCCTCAGCCTGACAGTGTTCTTGTCATTTAAAGAACATAATCACTCTTTTATTTGTGCCTCAACCTGACAGTGTTCTTGTCATTTTAAAGAACATAATCTTTCTTTTATTTGTGCCTCAGCCTGACAACTCTTTTTATCTACCAAGATTAAATTCAATATTACAAAATCAAACATCATACATCCGACCTCGAAAAATCAGAAATCTTAGATCATAAATCAGAATTGTCTTAGCCTGACAACGCTCCTGTTATTTAATATTCTTAATCCAGTTCCAACTCAATAAATACCGAAGTGCCTTTGCCCGGTTCTGATTGTACGTCCAATGAGCCTTTCAGGTATTCAATACGGCTTTGAATATTGCGCCAGCCAATGCCTTGGGCTAAGGCTAATTGTTTTACATTAAAACCACTACCATCGTCTTCCACTGTTACCGATATTTTATTATCTTGTTTTGAAAGCTGCACCAATGCATGTGTAGCGGTAGCATGTTTTATACTATTGTTTAATAACTCCTGTACAACACGGTAAATGGTAATAGCGGTTGTTTGGTTAATGGTAGTATTGGCAATGTCAATTGATTGGTAGGTTACGTTTAGCGCACCACTTTGATTAATGTCGTTACAAAAATCCCGCAGGGCAGTATCCAGTCCAAATTTTAATAAGGCTTCGGGCATCATGTTATGTGCCACACGGCGCATTTCTTTAATACTGCTGTCCAGCATATCAATGCTACGCTCAAATGCCTGAGCATTTTCGGGTGTCATAATTAAATTCCCTTTCATGTTGTTTAATGAGTGTTTAATGCCGCTTAGCATGCCTCCTAATCCGTCGTGAAGGTCTTTGGCAAGACGTGTTCGTTCCTGTTCTTCGCCTTTTAGCACTGCAGCAGTAGCTGTTAATTGTTTTTCCGTTTCCAGTTCGTTAATGCGTTGCTGTTGTAATTTTTGCCGGTGTTTGTAGTTGCGGTAGCTTAACAATAGTATGATTAACAAAGCGGCTGCACTGCCAATTAATATATAGTTAAGTGTGTTTTTTTGTTTAATGGTAGCTTTTTGTAATTGTATCTCGGCTTCTTTTTTCTCGGTTTCGTATTTCTTTTCCAGGTCGGATGATTGTTTGGATAAAACGCTTCTGACATAGTTTTCCTGAAATTCATCGCTTTCCAATTCATATGCATAACCTTTAGCCGGATCACTGGTGGCGTAGGCCAGGTTGGCTAATAGTTTTGTGGTGTGAATAATATTCTCCGGATTGTTTAGTGCTTTATGAATTGCAATAGAAGAGTCGGCATAAATTTTTGACTGCGCATAATTTTTTGATAATAACTCGGCCAGCGCAAGCCCTCTTAATGCAGTTGCTTCCATCGATTTATCGCCGGTTTTTATGGCAAGTTCAACACCTAATTCACTGTTTTTTCGTGACAGTTCAATTTTATTTTGCTTTAAATAAATATCTGCCAGGTTACTATAACCATAAGCTAAAAATCTTTCGTTCTGTACCGACTTACATATTTCCATAAAACGATTGGTGGTGCTAAGCGCTTTATCATACTCTTTTTGTTTGGAGTATATCATGGCCATATTAATAAGCGTCAGCGCTTCTCTTTCCGGGGCTTCTAATTTTCGGGCAATAGCTAAAGCTTTTTCGCCGTATACCAATGCTTTGTCCAGTTCATGGCGGTCAAAGTATAACCTAAGTAGTAGGGCATAGGTATCTTCTTTAACGCCTTCAGTTCCGTTTTTTTCAACAATTTCAAGTCCTTTTAGGGCATAAGCCAAGGCGTTTTCGCTATCTGAAAAATCGTTGTAGGATTCTGATAGGTTTACATACCCAATGCCAATATATTTTTTATCATCAAACTCTTGCGCATACTGCAATAGTTTTTTATTGTAAGTAAGTACAGAGTCGTTATTACCCTCGGCACGAAACAAACCTGCTTTTTGAATAACACTTTGTAATATGCCTGCTTTAAAATTTAACTGTTGGCTAAGTGCAAAGCCTGAGTCGATGTATTTATGCGCTGCCGCAAGATTTACATCTCTTAAGGTGCGGCCTGTGCGTAGTTGTAGCCATGCTTTAGTCGTATCGGCTTTAGCAGTTTTTAATAGGTTAATTAAACTATCCGCATCTCTTTGCTGGGCAAAGCCGTTTAACGAATAGATAATCAGTGCTAGTGAAACAATAATCTTATACATACAGAGCGTCTTGTACTACAATATAAAACATTTTCGAGCAGTTAGTTTATCCCCTTTTTCCGTTATTTTTTTAAAGGACAATAGGTTTGTGCAGCACGATGATGAGTAAAGTTGTTGCAGTTGAAGAGTGCGACGCAAGTAAAGTTGAATCAGGGGTGGGACGCTGGTAACAAAAAAATAAAAATTAAAAATCTAGTGTATTTAGCTAAAGCAATTGTTAATGTTGGCTTATTTAGGTGTTTGTTGTTGTTTTAAAATAGTTAAGTGGCTGACAAGTAATTATTTACTGTGTAACTTGGTATTGTTATTGTGGCTATTTAATTTGTAGTTTAGTAAAACAAAATGTTGTTATTTACGTTTTAGGTAACGTGCTAAAAGCGAAAAAATGAAACAAGTACTTTTATTTGCGTTGGTTATATTTTCAATACAAGGTTATGGCCAGTTAAAAAGCTATACACTTAGTGTGCATGGCGATACGCTGAACAGGGTGGATGCCAAAGGTTTGAAGCAGGGCCCATGGATTAATAAAGTGGAAAATCTGCGTGGCGAACGTGGCTATGAAGAAGAAGGTTATTTTGAAGATGACAGGAAGGTGGGTGTGTGGAAAAAATTTGCATTGGAGAATGGTGTAAAAATTGCCGAAGAAAATTATAAGTGGGGTAAGCTGAATGGTAAATCGAAATACTATACTTACAACGGTGGTTTGGAACGTGAGGAAAGCTGGCGTGCAATTGACCCTAAACGACAATTTGATACAGTTGCTTTGTACGATTTAAACGACCCGACAAAAGAGATTGATCGTATAATAGTTAAAAACGAAGGCGCATCCGTTAAGCATGGTAAATGGGTGTATTACGATCCGGTGCAGGCATCGATTGTAGAAACTGAACACTATGTATTAAACAGGTTGACAACTGATGATGGTAAAGTAGTTGCTGAGGATGATGTAAAACCAATTGGGTTTAATAAGTACACACCAACGGTAGATAGTGTTGGTAAAAAAACTGCCGCTAAACCACAGGCTATACTCGACTTTGAAAAGAAAAACTCAGGTAAAAAGAAAGTAAAAGTTAAAGACGGGTCAACAGGATTGTAAAAAATTTTCTAGTATAAATTAAAAGGGTGAAACTTATGTTTCACCCTTTTTTTATTTGGTAGTATTTTTAAAATAGTTGCTAAAAAACAGTAGCTGATATTGTATAGCATTACGCCAGTAAGGCCAATCATGTTTACCCGGACGTTCAATATATTCATGCGGAATTTTTAGTTCCAACATTTTTTTATGCAGGTTGCTGTTTATTTTATAAAAGAAATCTTCGGTGCCGCAATCAATAATAATTTTTGTGTTCAGGTCTTTGTATTTATCAATCATATCAATTACCGAATAATCTTTCCAGTACTTACTATTGTTGTTGGTGGTGCTATCGCCAATACGTTTTTCAATATCAAATTTATAGCCCGTACTTTTTAAATCAACACCGCCACTCATGCTACCGCAGGCGCCAAATAAATCATTGTTTCTTAAACCTAAAAATAAACCACCATGACCGCCCATGCTTAAACCGGTAATAGCCCTGTATTGTTTATCTTTTTTGGTATGATAAGCGCTGTCAATATAAGGCACTACTTCTTTAATTACATGCGATTCGTATCTTATTTTCGAATCAACAGGACTATCAAAATACCAACTGCTAAAGCCGCCATCGGGACATACAATCATTAACCCGTAAGTGTTAGCGTGATCTTGTAACTCAGGCACTCTCGTAATCCAGTTGGCATAATTACCGCTGTAGCCATGCAGTAAATAAACAACCGGCCACTGTGTTTTTTCTTTGGCATTATCCGGTGTAATAACAACACAGTTAATATTTTTTTTCATGGCCTTACTGTGTATGCTCACGGTATCTACTCTGGCCCAAACACTTGTGGTTAAACATAAAACAAGTGTAGTTAATAATAAATTTTTCATGTGTTTAAAGTTAGTGTAAACCGTACAATTATACTTAATACTTAAACAGATTGATGTTTTTATTTTGTTAATCAGCTTCAGTGCTACTATCATCTGCTGTTGCGTCGCACTCTTCAACTGCAACAATACTATTGAGCAATATGCGTAAAGCAAAATTTTGTGTTGACGTTTTCGTTAGTGTAAGCATTACTTATGCTTACTTTCATAATGCGGTTGATACTTGTAATAGCTTGTATAAAAACATACAAGTGCTAGTAAAACGGCAAATCCTGTCATTAACCATCGGTGCGGCGATAAGCTAAAAAATACAAAAACAATCCAAATACCAAATAACAAACTAAAGTAATGCTCCAGCTTTTGTTGATCGGTGTATAATAAACCATGCAGCAGTAATAAAAAACAGGGCCCGAAAATAATTAGCCAGCTATAATCGGCTATTTGGTGTTGATGCGTTGCAATACTTTTTAATGCCCATATTTCGGGTATTAATAAAATGGTGTAAACGGCCAATAATGATAATATTATTTTGGTAACAGGGTAGGCCATATTGCGTAGCATGGTTAATCCGGTTTCGGTAAACTCATGTATTTTATAAACAATTACGCCATGGCCTACTAAAGCCGAAATATAAATCATCCATAAAATACGTTGTTCGTATACTTCATTATCTAAACGAGCTAAGCCGTACAAACAAAAAAAGGAAATGAGTTTAATGGTAACCAACGAAGAAAAAATATGTTGTGTACAAAATTTTAAAATAAAGCCAATAAGGTTACTGGGGAAAACACGTATTACTTTTTGTGCTATGCCGGCCGTGTTATTATTACCTGCTATGGTAAGTAAACGTACACCTATTACTGCGGAAACAATCCATAAAAGCAAACCAATAAGTATAATACCTGCAACGGATATGTATTGCTCATGATAAATTCCCAGGCCAATTACAAATAAAAAGTAAATAGTTGCAGGTAACAATAAAACAGCTTGTTGGTAAAGTAGGTGGGTAAACCTTTGTACGTATGAAAGAGAATGCAGCGTTTGTAAAAACAAATATTGTGGTTTACTAATGGTGCTGTATATAAAATGCAATACTTTTAAAGTGTACAATAGCCATACACCCATTGCAATAGCAAAGAACAGTTTTGAGGTGAGAATAGTACTCATGATGGCTGTGTGAAACAATACAGCATCATCAAAAGAACGTTGTGCGCCAAACAGTACAAAAAACAGGAATAGAAAAAATCCTGCATGTTGTTTATAATATGGACTAATCACCGAACGTTGCAGCATCCGGATAATACTAGTATTCATGTTGCGTATTTACAACGGTTAACTCCTGATTGTTTATTTTAAAAACACCATCAAATGCAATATGATTGGCTTCAATATCATGGTGTGAAGTAAGGATAAACGAAGTTTTTTGTTCTTGGTTTGTATGTACAATTAAACGTTCAAGTGCTTCTTGCGAAGCATGGTCTAAAGTGGTGAAAGGCTCATCCAGTAAGATCCATTGCGGATTACCCGTGAATGCCAATAACAAGGATAGTTTTTTTAACATGCCACTGGAATAGCTGCCTGTTGGATTATTTAAAAAATCGCCAATCTGTAATATATCACGTATATATTTTACTTGTTCGTTTGTGCCTTTATTAATTGATAATGTAAAATCAACCAATTCATTACCCGTAATAAATGGTGGAAATTGTGGTTCAGCAGGTGAATAATTCACTAATTTTCTAAAAGCTACCGGTTGTTTGTGTAAAGAAATAGTATCATTTAAGCTGATATCGCCTGAAAAAGGCAGTAAGCCTGCAATTATTTTTAGCAATGTTGATTTACCACTACCGTTGGCGCCTTGCAGCCAGTACAAGCCCTGTAACAGGCTCCAGTGCTGTATTTGAAGCACTTTAGTGCCATTGAATGATTTGTTTATTTGGGTAAATTTCAACATAGACTTTAAAGGTAAGGAGACCTAAGCGTATAATTTCTTTCAAAATTAATTTTATGATTTGGCTGTTTCAAAAACATCGATATATTTGTGGACTAAGCCAGAATCATTCTTTAACTGATAAAAACTAACAACGTGGCGTACGAGAATAACGACAAGAAATTAGAAAGTATCTACAGTAAGCGCATTCGTGCAGGAAAAAGAAGAACCTATTTTTTTGATGTGAGAGCAACCAGGGGTAATGATTATTATTTAACTATTACCGAGAGTCGCAAACGTTTTGATGATAACGGGTATGATCGTCACAAGGTTTTTTTGTATAAAGAAGATTTTAACAAATTTATTAAAGCATTAAATGAAGCAGTTGATTATGTGAAAACTGATTTGATGCCTGATTTTGATTTTGATGCATTTAACCATGATGATTATGACGGCGAAGGAAATGGTGAAACAGAACAACAACAACCTACAGCAGAAAATGTAACCGTTGCTCAGGTTGCTGAAGTTTCCACTCCTGTTGCAGAAGAAACTACTGCTGCTCCTGTTGAAGAAGCAGCATCAGCTCCGGTTGAAAACGGAAGTACAGAAGAAGTAGATAAATGGTAATAACCAGCTAATTAATGTAGCTTTTAAAATAGTAAGGCTGTTTCTTTTATAAGAAACAGCCTTTTTTTTATTTTTTAATTATCAGTGTATCAGTTGAATTGGATGGTTGCTTAGGAACTTGTTTATAAAAATCTAATAATATATTTTTAGTTGCAGGATTGGGTATTGGTGCTGTCCAGCTTTTATCTTTTAAATTAAAACCGGCATTAGGTATATAACCTTCTGGCTTAGGTATAATACAAGGCATGTTATCTTGCCCAAGCAACATCACAATATTTTCGTTTGGTAAACTATGGCTATAGGTTGATTTTTGCAAGCCGTTTGGCAACGGTTTCATTTTTGCTATTGGTTGTTTACCGGGAGGAATAGTTTTTAATACAGACTGCTTTTGTATATAAGGTTGCAGGTTGTTTTGGGCAAAAACGTTTGAACAAATAGTGAAACCGGTAAGAAGGAGTAATATTTTCATAATAGTTGGGTTTTAGTTTATTTTAAAACTGATGCTCCTTTTTACATTATTACATAACAGCCAATTAATTTTTCCTATAAACGCATCATTTTTGTGGTGAACAGTAAGTGTTGATTGTCCCACACTTTAATGAAATACGCTCCCTTGCCCAGTTTCTCAACAGGCAATGGATAGTTGGCCAAGCCGGCAGTTGGTTTGCTTACTTGCTGTTGTACAATTAGTTGTCCTGAAATACTATATATTTTAATTACTATTTGCTCGCTTGTATTTGGCGTGTATAATTGTAATGCTGCCTGATTGTTATAAGAAGGGTTAGGAACTACTTTAATATAATTGGTATCGCGGATTGGCTCAACTGGTGGAGGAATGGTACATGCACTATTTAATATAACTGATACAGTGTCAATATAAACGGCTGTAAGGTTGGCTATAGAAGTATCAATAATTTGTTTAATGCGGTAGTTGATAGTGCCCGGCCCTAAGCCGGTAATATCATTGGTAAACTGGTAGTTTTTTTTGCTTAAAACATCGCCGGGTGTAGCGGCTAATTCGCCAATTTTTACGTAGGTTGATGTAGCAGGTAATTGTCGTTCAATTTCATATTGCATGGCACCTACATCTTTGGTGTTCCAATTGATGGTAGCTATACAATTATTTACTTGCTGCGTAGCGGTTGCATACTCCGTTAACAATTGGCCAAAGGCCAGCTTCATATTTGGAATGCCGTAACCAACTCTATCGTCAGGCGCATGGTATTTGTTGGACGATTGACGTAATGTTTCAAGTATTTTAATGTTATTTACCTCCGGGAAGGCTTGCCAAAGGCATGTAGCCAAACCTGCCATATTAGGGCAGGCGTATGATGTTCCGTTGCCTGCACTTAAACCTCCGGCTGTATTTTGTATACGGGCACCCCAACCAACTGATGCTACATCTGGCTTAATTCGGCCATCGGCGCTTGGTCCATAGCTTGAGCTGGGCCATACTGCCGCGGCAGTATTTACAGCACCTACACTTACTACACTATCCGCATCGGCAGGGGTAAGTAAGTAACGCCAGCTATTATTGCCGGAGTTGCCATTGGCTACCACTACTAATATGCCTTTACGTGCTGCCTGTGTAGCCGCTTTGGAAGCAATACTTGTTTTGCCGTTTAGTTGTGCGTAAGTATAATTAAATGGCGCATAATCAAAATCGGCATAACCTAATGAGGAGGAAATAACATCAGCCCCTACGCTGTCCGATCTTTCGGCTGCGCATAACCAGTTAAACTCTTCAATGGGATATTCGCTGGCTGCATCTTCTGTACGGAATAAATGAAACGATGCCTTAGGTGCTTTGCCTATAAATGATCCCGGAATATTTGCCGCAATAATGGATAAACATTGCATACCATGTGCATGGTCTTCGGCTACACTGTTATTGCCTGCCACAAAATCCCAGGTGCTGCGTACCTGGTTGTTTTGGTTAATACTATCAAAAGCCGGTAAAGTGTTGTAACGGAAATAACCGGCATCTAACATAGCTATTTGCATGTTTTGGCCACGCATACCTATATTATGTAAAAACTGCCCGTTGTGTAGATTTATTTCTGCAAATGGTACCGCTCCATAATTATAAAAATCTTCTAAGTTATTTTGTACACGTTGTGTATTGTAAGTATTTGTAATAGTGGTGCTACTTGGTTTAGTTACAGGTGTAGTAGTTGTTCTTGCAGCAATGGGTTGGCTTACTTGTACAAATGGTAATGCGTTGATGGTATTGATGGCTGCTACATCTGTTATACGTATGGCCAACTGATTAAGCCAGCGGGAAGTATTTAAAATAGTTACACCGGGTATAGCGGCTATCTGCTGCAGGTAACTTGGTGTAACGGGTAAATCAGTAGAATCGATGTTGATATTATAACGGATGCGCCTTTGTATTGCTGCTGCTGAAAGATACTGTGTGGGACTATTGATGGTAAAGCTGCTGTTGCCTTTATCTTTTAATGTAACAATGTAACGGGTAAAAACGGTTTGACTATTACCACTAAATGGTAACAACAGGTATAAAAGAATGAAAAGTATGATTGCTTTGATGGTCATACCCAAATGTAAAACTTTAATTGGATTAGAGATGAAAGCCGAATGCGGAAAGCAGAAAGCAGAAAGCAGAAAGCTGAATGCATTTTACAAAAGTAATGACACGTACACAGTGGCCAATAGAATTGTTGCTGCACAAGTGAGTGACACAACAGGCGATGCTAGTAGTAATGCTGCTGACTTAATAAAAAGTATTGAGTATTTAGATTTTAGTATATAGACCCTACTTTAAAAACTCCATATGTGTCAGGTCTCAATTCTCAAATCTCACATCCGAAATCTAATTATGCTCAATCATCCACATGGTTACGCCAAAGCCGGTGTAAGTAGGGTTGGGAGCCGATGGGTTGTTCTGGTATTCCCACATAGTATATTCTTTAAACACAAGTCCAATATTGTAAGCATAACGATCAACCGATCGGATGCGTGAAGCAATAGTGGTGCTTGGTTCTATGGGTAAATTATCGCTTTCGTCAATTTTTTCAACGGTTAATACATCCTGGTAATTGTTGCCTTCGTACGAAAAATCATCAAAACTGTCGTAATAAAAATCCCAGCTCTGCATATCATTATCGGCACTAAACGTAAACATGTTTTTGTACGGTTTTAATGGCAGGTGGCGGTTGCCTTTCCAGCTAAAACCTTCCCTTAACGGAATATGTAATTTTAATACTCTCAGGTTGTCGTCCACTACTTCAATTTGGTCATCGGCAGTAACTACGGTGTAGTTTCCGTTTGCTTGCCAGCCGCTGGTGCCTTGCTCGTTACGTAACGATCGGTTAACCACATAGGTAGTACGATTTAAGTTGTCGGTTGTTACCGATGCTATTTCGTGTTTAACCTGGTATTTATGAACTTCTACAACGGAGTTAAGATTGGTAAAAACGGTAGAATCCATGCGGTATATAATGTACTTGCCTACTTGCATAGGTAAGTAATCGCTCATTTTTGGGGAAGCAAATTCTTCTTTTTCTGTACCGCAGGCACTTACAGAAAAAAGTACAACCAACGAAAATAGGGTAGTGTAAAAAAGTCTCATAAGCGGGTAGGCTTGGTTCATAAGCTGGAAATCTTAAAAATATAAGCAGTTAAAATAGGTTGCGATTTACATTGTATGCGGCAAAGCTACAAACAATAAACGGGGAAAATTACCTTTCCCCGTTAGTAAACGAAAATGTTAAAAATATATTGTTTTAACTTATTGTTTAAAGCCCATTTGTATATGGCCGCCGCCAATAACATCATCGCCTTCGTAAAAAACGGCACTTTGTCCCGGTGCAATACCTTTAACCGATTCGTAAAATTCAATCTTCATGCTATTACCATCCTGGTAAAGGTTGGATAAAGCTCCTTTGTCCTTATAACGGATTTTGGTTAAGGCTTCCATGCCCGGGGTAATAGTATCGTATTTAATCAGGTTAAGTTTGCCTACTGTCATGATGTTTTTTTCCAAATCTACTTCATCGCCTAAGGTAACGGTGTTGTGTTCCGGATCAATATGGGTAACAAATACGGGACGGCCTAAAGCAATTTCTAAACCTTTACGCTGGCCAATGGTATAAAAAGGATAACCTTTGTGTTTACCCAACAGTTTACCGTTTTTATCAATAAAATTACCGCCATTTACACGCTCTTCCAATCCATCTACACGGCGTTTTAAAAAACCACGGTAGTCGTTATCGGGCACAAAACAAATTTCGTAGCTCTCGCTTTTTTTAGCCAGTTGCGGGTAGCCCAGGTCAACCGCCATTTGGCGTATTTCCGATTTTTGGTAACCGCCTAAAGGCAAAAGTGTACGGCTTAATAAATCTTGTTGCAAGCCCCAAAGCACATAACTCTGGTCCTTGGTATCATCTACCGCTTTGCTAATAACAAAACGGCCATTATCGTGCTGGCGAATTTTTGCATAGTGACCTGTAGCAATATGCTCACAACCCAAGGCATCTGCCTTTTTAAGCAAGGCACGCCATTTTATATGGGTATTACATAAAACGCAAGGGTTGGGGGTGCGGCCGGCAATGTATTCATCTACAAAATTCTCTACCACAAAACCACCAAATTCCTCTCTAATATCAAAAATATAATGCGGAAAACCATGCTCCACCGCTGCCTGACGGGCATCGTTAAAGCTGTCTACGTTGCAGCAGCCGGTTTCTTTTTTGCTGCCGCCACTGGCATCGTAATCCCAGGTTTTCATAGTAATGCCTACAACCTCATAACCTTGATTATGAAGCATTAGCGCCACCACGGTACTATCAATACCGCCGCTCATGGCTACCAATACTTTCCCTTTCTTACTCATTTTATTACTTTTTTCGCCAACGGCAAAGGTACATTGTTAAATTGGTACTTAAAACAACAGCTTCCGGCAATTGTTTAGCTGTGTTCGCAGAATTTTTATAAACAACAATATTCCGAACAGCTAATATGATTAACTTGCCTGCATAAATAATAATTACGTCACTTAAAAAATTGAGCACTATGATTAAAATGCAAGTAATTGGCCGTTTAGGAAAAGATTGTATTGTAAATACAGTTAGCGGAAAAAATGTAATCAACTTTTCTGTAGCCCATTCGGAGCGTTACAAAGACAGTCAGGGCAACCTACAGGAAAAAACAACCTGGGTAGATTGCGCATACTGGACTGACAGAACTGCCATTGCACCATACCTGGTAAAAGGCGTTCAGGTTTATGTAGAGGGAACTCCCGAAGCAAGAGCCTTCAGTCGTCAGGATGGCACTGCCGGCGCTTCATTATCGGTTCGTGTACGTGAAGTACAGTTATTAGGCAGCAAAGCCGAAGGAACCGGTGGAAGTACACCAGCCTATAACAATGCCGGAAATACAAATACGGCAGCAACCGGTAACAGTTACGCCAATGCAAACGAAATTACCGAAGCATCTGACGATTTACCGTTTTAGCCTCCCCAAGCCCCTCCGAAGGAGGGGTTTTTATATTCCTCTTTTTAAAATTTTTCCTTTTTAATTATTAGTTAGTCAGCTGCATTACTACTAGCATCTTCTGTTGTGTCACTCACTTGTACTGCAACAATTCTATTGGCCACTATGCAGTACCCCGTATTTTAATCGGGGCTGTTCAGTAATTCTATTGGGCATTGTGTAAAACTCCTTATGCTTTGCAACGCATTTTTAATTTTTACTTTTGAATTTTTAATTACTTCATTAGCAAATCAGCACATCATCACATTAGCTCATTAGCTATTATCTTTGCCGCATGGCCGAACAAGTTTTTACCTACCAGCAGTTATACAATTTTGTAGTAGCAATATTTAAGAAAATAGGTTGTAGTGAGCAACACGCCGTTACCGCAACTAAAGTGTTATTATCAGCCGATATACGTGGTGTAGATTCACACGGTATAGCCCGCTTAAGTGGGTATGTACGCCTGTGGGAAGCACAACGGGTAAATGCACAACCGCAGATAAAAGTTATTCACGAAACACCTTCCACCGCAGTGGTAGATGGTGATAGTGGATTAGGTTTAGTGGTTGCGCCTTTTGCTATGCAAGTGGCTATTGAAAAAGCAAAAGCAGTAGGCACTGGTTGGGTAAGTGTACAAAACAGTAATCATTTTGGTATAGCTGCTGCTCATGCCATGATGGCTTTGGAGGAAGATATGATTGGTATTGCCATGACCAATGCCAGTCCCTTGGTAGCACCTACTTTTTCTACCGCAAAAATGCTGGGCACTAATCCTATTTGTGTAGCAGCACCTGCGGGGCAACAACCGGCTTTTGTAGCCGACTTAGCAACAACTACCGCTGCTAATGGCAAGTTGGAAATATTACAACGTAAAAATCAGGCAGCACCTACGGGTTGGATACAGGATGCTGATGGTAACACTTCACACGACCCGCATGAGTTAAAAAAAGGCGGTGCTTTATTACCATTAGGTGGCGATAGAGAACATGGAAGCCATAAAGGTTATGCGTTAGGTGCTATTGTAGATATATTTTCAGCTTTATTAAGTGGTGCTAATTATGCACCCTGGGTACCGCCTTTTCCGGCATATGTACCTATGCCAGCCCAACAACCGGGTAAAGGAATTGGCCATTTTTTAGGTGCCATGCGCATAGATGCTTTTAGACCCGCTGAGGATTTTAAAAACAGTATGGATCATTGGATAGAAGGCTTTAGAAATGCCGCCACTATTAGCGGCGAAGAAAAAGTATTAGTACCCGGCGACCCTGAACGTGAATTTGAAGCCGGACGTACCGCAAATGGTATTCCGTTATTACAAGCGGTGGTGGATGATTTAAAAGGCTTGGGGGATAAGTTAGGGGTGGAGTTGGTGTAAAACTTGATTAATAATTTATATACAATAATAAAAACAAAAGAGGCAGTTAATTTAATTAACTGCCTCTTTCTATATACTAAATACTGTATACTACATACTATTAAAAACTAACTACCTCTTTGCGAGCCGGTGTTAGATTGTTTGCTTACAAAACCGGTACTTTTTGGTTTTTGTATAAACTTGGAGCCGGCAGCATTAGGTCCGGTTGTTTTTTTGTCTCCCTTTTTCTTGTCTTTTCCTTTTTGCTGGTTAAGTAACGACATAGTGAATATTTTTATAAATATAATGTTTTTATAAAAGCGGCAAATCTGTTTGTGTAAAATGATTATTTGCCAATGGCTTTATCTACACTAAAACGGCCGGGGCCTACTAATAATATTACGCTAAATAACATTAAGAAAAGGCCTGCTGATTCACCATCTGCATATAGTCTGGCGCCATGTGCACTAAAAAATGCTACCGACATACAAATGATTAATGGAATAGAAGATAGACGGGTGAAAATACCTAGAACAATAAAAATAGCACAGAAAAACTCCGCAAAAATGGTCAGGGATAAAGAAACAGTTGGGCCTAGTCCGAATGGATCGGCAAAACCTTTGGCTAAAATGCCATTAAAGTTTTGTAATTTTTTAAACCCATGTGCAATGGCCATAGCAGAACCTGCTACCACTCTTAGTAATAACATAGCCACATCAAAAGAAGTAGCAGAATATTTGGTACTGAAAAGCTTTTTCATAAAGAGTACGATTTTTTTTGTAGCTGCAATATTAGGGAATTTATTTTCACGGCACATTGATATAGATTAATAGTTTATAGGCAATTGACAAGTGACAGGTGACAATGGACAATTTTTAGGAAAGTATTATCTGGCGAAGGTCGCTTGACTTATGCGTAGTTTAGGTATTTTGTAGAGACGCCATGCTGGCGTCTCGATTTTGTACCTGTATGAAGACGCCAGCATGGCGTCTCTACGAGTATATTGTTTTACACAAAAGGGTTTGGTATTGCATATTGCTCAATAGAATTACTACAGTACAAGTGTGCGACGCAAGTAAAGCTGATGGGTGTTACTACAGCCGGTAACATAAAAATAATAACTATGATGCTGCATGGTTTTTGTAATAGAATGTTAAACATTGCCATTAAAGGCACTTATCCACAGGTGTTTGGAACGTTCTTTGGTCAGGGCTGAAATATTTTGAATATTGCAACGTTATCCTCACACGGTTTTAAAGGACTTAGGAATGAAAAAAATATGCTTATTAGTTGGCACCGTTGCTAGTGTATATCTGGCACATGGTCAGCAATCACGATTTTATACGGATCCGCAGGACAGGTTTAAAGAGGCAAAAGAATATTTTCAGAAGGAGCAGTATAGCCTGGCTTATCCGATTTTTAAAGAGTTAAAAGCCGGTACTGCCGAAACGCAGGCCGTAAATATGCCTGTTACTACACAGGAACTAAATTACTATACGCTGGTTTGCGCACTAAAGCAAAACGAGGAAACAGCGGTTAACAAAGCTATTGATTACGTTGACCTGGAAAAAAACAGTGCCCGTTCGCAAATGATGGCTTATCATTTGGGCGAGTATTATTTCAGGGAAAAGAAGTACAGGGAAGCGGCCAACTTTTACGAGCAGGCTAATATTGCCAACCTGAGTAATAGTGAAATAAGTACCATGAAGTTTCATCAGGGCTATGCTTATTTTACCATGCAACAGTTTGACAGGGCAAGGCCTTTGTTTAATGCAGTACGCAGTTTAAAAGACGATCCTAATTATTTAGATGCCAATTATTATTATGGCATATTGGCGTTTAAGGAAGGGAAATATACGGATGCATTACAAAGCTTTAAAATTGTAGAGAATGAAGATGGCTACAATACGGTTGTACCTTACTATATAGCCCAGATTTATTACATACAAGGCAAACGTGAAGAGGCTTTAAAGTATGCTGAGGCAAAAATCAAAACCGGGCAATCGCAGTTTTATGATTTGGAATTAAAACAAATGATTGGCCACGCTTATTTTGAACAAAAAGAATATGCAAAGGCTTTACCTTATTTAGAAGATTATGTTGCAAAAACAGAGAAGGTAAGAAGAGAAGATATTTATGAATTATCGTACTGTTATTACCAAACCGGTAATTTAAAAAAAGCGATAGAAGGCTTTAAACAATTAAGCGGAAAGGAAGATGGGTTAAGTCAGCACGCTATGTATTTATTAGGTGATGCTTATTTAAAAACCGGCCAAAAAGCCAATGCCCGTAACGCCTTTTTGTTTTGCACATCTAACAGCAGTAATGCCGAGCAAAAGGAAATTGCTAAATTCCAGTACGCTAAACTTTCTTATGAATTAGGTTATCAGGATGAGGCGTTAAATGGATTTAAGTCCTTCCTGACGGAGTATCCAAAATCAACTTACATAACAGAAGCACAGGAATTAATGGTAGCGGTTTTAGCTAATACCAATAACTATAAAGATGCCTTGGTATTAATGGAAGGCTTAAAATCGCCAACCGAAAATGCCAAACGTTTATACCCACGTATATTATATGGCCGTTCAACGGAGTTGGTAAACGATGGCCGTTTTTCGGAAGCCAATACTTTACTGGATAAAGCATTAAAAGATCCTTACAACGGAAGTGTGTTGCCTTTAATTTCTTTCTGGAAGGCAGAACTGGCTTACCGCACCAATAAAATTGATGATGCGATTAAGTATTACAATGCTTATCTGGATGGCGGATCGCCAACAAGTGGCGAAGCTACACCGGTAGCTGCCAGGTATAATTTAGGCTATTGTTATTTAAGAAAAGAAAACTACCAGGTGGCGTTGGATAAGTTTGAGCCGATTGGTAAAAACGCTTCTTTACGCTCCGATGCAATGACGCAGGATGCTTACCTGCGTACAGGTGATAGCTATTTTATGCTTAAGAATTATACTAAAGCAAAAGTTATTTATGATAATGTAGTTAAGTTTTCCTGGCCGGCTGAGGATTATGCCACTTTTCAAAACGCCATGATTGCAGGTATTAGAAGCACGGCGGAAAAGAGAAGTTTAATGACGACCATGACACGTAAGTTTCCTGAATCGTCGTTGGTAACAGATGCCAATATGGAAATAGCCAACTCATTAATTAGTGATGAGAAGTACACAGAAGCTATTACTTACCTGGATAAAGTGGTACGCCAATCGGGTAATGCCAGTAAAAAACCGGAAGCGTTATTAAAAATGGGTATTGCTGCGTATAACCTGAATAACAGTGCTGATGCGGTGAAATATTACAAAGCGTTGATAGGACAATATCCTAACTCGCCTGAGGCGGCCGATGCGATGGAGAATATTAAAGTAGTGTATGTAAATGATAACCGCCCTGAAGAGTATGCAGCTTACATGAAGCAAATGGGTAAACCTATCAGTGTAAATACTGAAGATTCGCTTACTTATTTTGTAGCGGATAACCACTACCAGGCTAATAATGTAAATGCAGCTTTAACGGCCTATAATAATTACCTGCAAAAATTCCCTAACGGTGCTTATGCTATTGATGCTAACTATTACCGTGGCGATATTTACAGCGATAAAAAAGACTGGAACAATGCTTTAACAGCCTTTACTTATGTGGCCGATAATGCACCTAATAAATATGCTGAAGGCGCTGTGCTGGAAGTTGCCCGACTAAACTTTTTTGAGAAAAAGGATTATGTAAAAGCCGAAGCATATTACAAACAATTAACGGAACTGGCCTCCAGCCAGGAAAACAAACTGGAAGCGATGCGTGGCTTATTACGCAGCCAGTACCAGTTAAAAAAATGGAGCGATGCGGTTGCCAATGCTAAAGAATTAACAGCAGCCAAAGGCAGTAGCTCGGATGATAAAGCATTAGCCAATATGGCTATTGCAAAATCGGCGCAAATAGAAGGTAACTACAACCAAGCCATTGCTACTTTTAAAACAGTAGTGAGCCAGAACAAAGCAGCCTTAGCTGCAGAAGCCCGTTACGAAATTGCCAATAGCTGGTTGGCTTTGGATAAATTATCTGATGCCGAAAAAGCGGCTTTTGAAACCATTAATAAATCAGGCTCTTACGGTTATTGGGTAACCAAGTCCTACATTTTATTAGGCGATGTATATTTTAAACAAAAGGATTATTTCAATGCCAAAGCTACCTTCCAGAGTGTGGTAGATAATAGTTTGGATGCCGACCTGCAAAGCGAAGCAAAAACCAAACTGGCACAGGCTGCTGCTGAAGAACAAAAAGCCAGCAAGTTTAATTAATTGAAATTTTTTGTTACTGTCTTAAATAGCTATTACAACAGATGAAACATATAAATAAACCGGTAGTATTATCGTTATTGTTGTTAAGTACAACAGCAATGGTGCAGGCGCAGGATACCACACGTAAACGTTCGGTAGAAATTACTTCGGCATTTAAACCTGTGTTAAGGGATATTGCTAAAATTAATTTTAATGCTACACCACCGCAACCTGATACAACTAAACCTGTATTACAATACAATGTGCCTAACCAGCATTTGTTGTTCGATTATCAACCCGGCGCATTAACACCATTGGCATTACAGCATGATACTGCCGGTGTGTGGAACAGCAGCAACTATATTAAAGCCGGCTTTGGTACGTTGAAAACACCTTATGTACAAGCAGGGTTTTCATTTGGCGATGGTAGTACTGCAGGCGCAGAAATTTTTGCTAAATACACTTCATCCAACGGTAAAAGAGAGTACCAGCAAAATGCTAATGCACAAGCAAGGGTAACGGCATTTTACAAAACAGCTAAAGACTTAGAATGGTCCGGCGGTGTTGGTTTTAAAGCCGATCGTTTATACAAATACGGCTACCAGCCCGAAACATTGTCTTTTCCTAAAGATTCATTAAGACAACAGTTTAATACTTTTTCCGGACGTGTTATGTTGCGCAACCTGCGTGAAACAAATTTTGCTTTAAGTTATGCGCCTGAGTTAAAGATTGATGTATTTTCCGATCATCTTAAAAACAGCGAAAGCAATACTGTTTTGAACCTGCCATTGGAAAAAAATATCAATAGCGACTTTGCGGTAAACCTTGCATTGTCTTTTGATATGACACGTTTATCCCGCGACAAACAAAAGGCTATTAACAATACCATTTTTTATGTAGCACCGGGCATTACTTATAAGTCGGAAAAATTTGTAGCGCAAGTAGGTATCAGACCAAGTTGGGATAACAGCGAGTTTAAAATGTTCCCCAATATTTTAGCGGAGTATGCACTTGCCGATAAACAATTTGTAGTACATGGTGGTTGGACAGGACATATGCGTAAAACATCTTACCAATCTTTGGCGGCACAAAACCCATGGATATGGGCTCCCGGTGAATTAAGAAACACTTGGGTAGAGGAAGTATTTGGTGGTATTAAAGGCACCCTGGTTGATCATTTTATTTACAGTGCCAAAGTAGGTGTAAATAAACTACACAATCAGCAGTTGTTTACCAACGATCAAAGTATAGGTTCTGATGGTAAATCATTTATTATTCTTAATCAGGATAAAATGAATGTAATTGTAATGGGTGGTGAGTTAGGCTATACAGTAGAAGAAAGATTTTCGGCTACTGCCGGTATTGCTATTAATCAGTTTACCCGCTTAAAAGGCACCAATGCAAAAGCATGGGGTATGTTGCCTATGGAAATGAATGCTAATATCAGGGCCCAGATTATTAAAGATCTTTGGTTAAAAGTAGATATGTTTGGTTGGGATGGCGCACATTTTTTACGTCCTGATGGTAGTACTACTAAATTAAAAGGTGCCTTTGATTTAAATGCAGGACTGGAGTTTAAAGTATGGAACAACATTAGCCTGTGGACTCAGTTTAACAATATAACCAATCAGGAGTACCAACGTTGGAACCAATATCCTGTTTATGGCTTTAACTTTGTTGGCGGTATCGTATATTCGTTCGACAAAAAAAATAAATAATGTACCAGCAGTTATACCGCTATCTTTTACAACACCAGCAATTGCAACTACCGGGCATTGGTACACTGTTATTGCAACAGACCGATGCAGTGGTAAATGTAGTTGATCACAGTATTACAGCAGGTACGTATCAGGTGAACCTTACCAATGATAATGCAACTACCGCACCCATAAAATTATACAATTGGGTAGCCGGTGTGTTTAATATAACCGAAAGAGAAGCCATTGTTAAATACAACGATTTTATTTTTGAATTGCAACAGCAGTTACAGAACGGAGCCGTAATAAACTGGCAGCAAGTAGGTGTGTTTACCGGCGGTTTAGCAGGCAGTGTTAAGTTTGATAGTGCGGTTAAACAATTTACCAGTGGCCATGCAGTAACAGCACATAAAGTAAAACGTGACCAGGCTTTACACACTATAAGGGTAGGTGAGCAAGAAAAAACTTCTGCCGAAATGATTGAGTTGTTGGCACCACAAACCACAAACCGTGATGCTTGGATGATTGTTGCTTACATATTACTGAGTATTTCGTTGCTATTTGTAATATGGTATTTGGCCACACAGCACGGTATAGGCAATCAAGCCGCTTTATAGCTGTAGTTTTTTATTTTGTTAGTCAGCAGCAGTAATGCTAATCATCGTCCCTTGCGTCGCACTCTTCAGCTTTCTGTTCGCTAATCAGCAAAGAACCCAATAATTTTTAGTATTAATACATAAATAAAGAGCCCTTGTGAAAGGGCTCTTTATTATTTTATAGATCTAAATAATGTTTTGCGTATGATAAAGAAAATTAAAAACGCAACAGCCAGCATTCCTAAAAAGCGTAAGATGATAACGACATCAAATAAATTTTCGGTAAACATATTTGTAGAGGTTTAATTTAAGCTGTGAATGTTGATTGTGAAGATAATGATTTGTGATGCCCAATAATTAGTAAGTTAATTAATGAATGGTATGTGTTAAAATCTGTATAGAAACAATTTACTACTCATATCTATTGATACTATTAAGCATATTGGAAAAAAAGTAGCCGCTTACACAATGCCCAATAGAATTGTTGCAGTACCACCGACAAGTCGGGGTACACCTTGCACAATGTTGAGTAAAGTTACAGGTGCACAAGAGTGCGACGCAAGGGACGATGATAGTAGTAATGCAGATGACAACATAAAAGTATTTAGTATGTAGATTTTAGTATTAAGAAAAAAGAAAAGCCAACCTAATCCTACATCTGATAGGCTTCGTCAAGCTGTTAATGACAAGTGCCTAATTTGTTGAAAGCCAATGTCACCCTGAGCTTGACGAAGGGTCATGAAACACAATAAAAAAAGTCTCACTGGGCTTCGTCAGGCTCAGCCTGACAAACTTCTTGTCATTTTAAAGAACATAATCACTCTTTTATTTGTGCCTCAGCCTGACAAGCTTCTAATGTTTAATAAAATCAGACATCAAAAAATCCTACATCAGAAATCCTAAATCCTACATCTAATTAATGCTGTCAATCAGTTTTTTCTCACCCACAATCCATACTACATCACCTTCGGTAAATATCATAGATGATTCGGGGTTTAAGATACGTTCGCCATCACGTTCAATACCTACCACCAAACCGTTAGTAATGGTACGTATGCCTGAGTCGCGAATGGATTTATTAATAAAAGGAGAGTCGTGTTCAATAGTAAATTTATCTAGCTCAACTTCGGCATCATGTTGTTTTTCCAATAGTTTTTTATCGGCACGTAAAATGGCATTCATTTTCTTTTCCTGTGCATCGGTACAAATAATGTATAGTTTATCGCCTGGGTAAATGCGGTCGTAACGGGTAGGGGTGGTAATAGTTACCTGACCACGACGTATCATTGCCACATTAACGCCAACTACTTCACGCCATTTAAGTTCTTCAAGCGTTTTGCCAATAATACTGGTTTCGGGTAAAACTTCAAACGTAGTCATGTGTGCATCCCAGGGGGCTAATGCTACGTTACGTTTGCTGGCTTGTATTTCTAATACTTTTAATTCGGCTTGCAGTTCACGGTCGTTTAAGTTGCTAATAAACCTGTTTTCAATGCGGTCGTACTGCTCCTGTATTTTTTTACGAAAGAAAACAAAGGCAAACAAGATTATTACAGCTGCATACACCGCTACACTCATGGAGAAGAAGCGGTTGAATAAAAATACAATAGCAAATACAGCCAGGGCCAGTTTAATACCACGCATTACCCAAATAGGACTGCGGTATTTTTGTATAGCGTATATTTTTACAAACGATTCGTTACGTTCGTTACGCACAATTAAACCCCACAGAAAAGGAGCCATGGCTGCCAATGTAAATAAGGTAACGGTTATACGCCCAATGGCATAACTGGTATTTTCGTTTACCCAGGGTAAAATATAGGTAGCGGATAAAAATACCAGAGCACCAATAATTACTGAGAATAAGAGTACGTTAATAGCAAATGATTTTACTACCTGGTGGAAATCGCTGGTAGCGGTAATGGTAGTTGCTTCCGAGCTGTATCGGGTAAGTGACTTTCTCCATTTTTCCGGCATCCTTCTATCTATCCAATCGTAAAAAGGCGAACTGGCTTTAATTAAGTAAGGTGTAGTAAATGTAGTTACACCAGATACTGCAACAATAATAGGGTATAAGAAAGCACTGGTTGCGCCAAGTGTAGAACCTAACATAGCAATGATGAAGGAGAATTCACCAATCTGTGCCAAACTCATACCGGTTTGTAACGATACTTTTAAAGAGTTACCGGAGATAAATGCACCAATACCGGTAGTAATTACTTTACCTACTATACAAACCAGTGTGATTAATAAAATTGGAATAGCATATTCGCCAATCATTTTTAAATCTATCATCATACCAACCGATACAAAGAAGATGGCACCAAAAAGATCTTTTACCGGTTTAACCAAATGTTCTATTCTTTCGGCCTTAGTAGTTTCTGCTAATAACGAACCCATTACAAACGCACCTAAGGCATAGGAAAAGCCAGCTTCGGCAGCCAGATAAACCATCACTAAACACATAGCAATAGAAACCACTAACAGGGTTTCATCGTTCATTAGGTTACGTGTTTTTTTAAGTATGGTTGGTATAAAAAATATACCGGCAACAAACCATAAAATAAGAAAAAAGATAAGTTTACCTACCGACAGTAATAATTCTATACCATTTACTTGCTGGCTAACCGAAAGTGTGGTTAATAACACCAATATAGCAATGGTAATTAAATCTTCCACTATCAGAATGCCAAATACAAGACTGGCAAATTTCTTTTTCTTTAAACCTAACTCTTCTACTGCTTTTAAAATAATGGTGGTAGATGATACGGCTAAGGCCGCACCCAGGTAAATACTATCCATAATGGACCAACCCAGTAATTGCCCCACACCATAACCTAAAGCGGACATACCAATGGCTTCTACAAATGCAGAAACTGAAGATGAGCCGCCTACTTGTGCCAGTTTTTTAAAACTAAACTCAAGACCAAGGCTAAATAATAAAAAGATGATACCAATTTCGGATAGTACTTTAATGTTCTCCGTTTGCGCATCAGAAATAGAAGGAAACCATGAAAAGTTGGCACTAACTACAACCCCGGCAATAATATAGCCCAACACAAGCGGCTGTTTTAACGCCTTAAAAATAAGGGTCATAATAGCTGCCACGGCCAGTATAAGCGTAAGATCTGTTATCAGTTGCGGTAAATGATGCATCCAATCAATTTTTTTATTTTGGTTATTGTCAAAATAAGTTGATAAATCCTGTCTGTCGTTTTTATGAAAACTGCCGATTGATTGGCCGGCGGTATGCAATAGTAGGTTTAAGCATAGGTAACGTTATGTAACACATAACGTAATGTGATTGTTTCAAAGATAGCTAAAAAAAGGCCTGAAATTTCATGCCTCGGGCATATTTAAAAAATAAAGCCGGTCAGAAACTGACCGGCTTTAGTATAACTAAATAATTAATTATTAGCTTTTTGTATTTTCTTTTCTGCCTGCAACTTTACCGCGACCTAAGTCAACCAGTACTGGTGCCGCTACGAAAATAGAAGAGTAGATACCGGTTACTACACCAATAAGCATAGCAAAAGCAAATCCTCTTGTAACCTCACCACCAAAAATAAACAAGATTAATACGGTTAAGAACACCGTTAACGAGGTCATAATGGTACGGCTTAAGGTATCATTAATCGCTTTGTTAATTAATTCTTTTTGGCCAAGGTTAGGGTATAGTTTAGTGTCCTCACGTATACGGTCAAATACAATTACCGTGTCATTCATAGAGAAACCAATTACGGTTAAGATGGCCGCAATAAAGTGCTGGTCAATCTCTAATGGGAACGGTACAATATTTTTTGCAAATGAGAATACAATTAAGGTTACTAATACGTCATGCACCAACGATATAATTGTTCCCAGCGAGAATTTCCAGTCGCGGAAACGGATGAATATGTATAAGAAGATAAGGATGATGGCAAAAATGGTTGCCTGTACCGCACCTCTTTTTAAATCGTCAGAAATAGTTGGTAATACTTTTTTAGAACCTAACAAGTTAGTTGCCTCAAACTTATCAAAGTTTGTATTAGCCGGTAAGTATTTAGCTAAACCTTCGTGTAATTTATGTACTACTAAGGAGTCAGCGTACTCATTATTTGTTTCATTAATTAAGTACGATGTAGTAATTTCTAAAGTACTTTCATCGCCAATTGTTTTAATTAACGGGTTTTCGTTTTCAAACGTTGCACGCAAGTCTTCTCTTACTTGCTCTACAGGCACTTTTTTATCAAAGTCAACCTTGTAGCTACGTCCACCGTCAAACTCAACACCATAATGGAAACCATTAAAGAAAGAAGCAATACCTAAGGCAAGAATTACAAAAGAAATACCATAGGCAACTTTTCTAAACTCAATGAATTTATAGCTTGCGTGTTTAAAAATTTTACTGCTTATTGCTGTAAAATATTGAACATTTACTTTACGCTTTGCAAATATTTCAGTTATCCAACGGCTTACCAAAATACCGCAGAACAATGAAAGTAATAGACCCAGGATTTGCGTAGTAGCAAAACCTTTTACAGGTCCTAAACCAAAGTAAAATAAAATTACCGCAGTCATTAACGAGGTAATGTGACCATCCAATACAGGCGCTAACGAACGGCGATAACCGTCTTTAACAGCCTGCGCATAGGATTTGCCCCTGTTTAGTTCCTCCTTAATACGTTCGTATATAATTACGTTAGTATCTACAGCCATACCAATGGTAAGTACCAAACCGGCAATACCGGCAGCGGTTAATGTAGCACCTAAACCTGCTAATACACCAATGGTGAAAAGTAAGTTTAATACCAATGCAATGTTAGCAATCCAACCACTGGTGTTGTAGTAAACCAACATTAATATAAATATCACCAGGAATGAAATACCAAACGACATCAAACCACCTTTAATAGCTTCTTGGCCTAAAGTTGGCCCTACCGTTTGTTCAGATACAATCTTGGCAGGAGCGTTTACTTTACCTAAAGCTAAAATGTTGGCTAAGTCTTTTGCCTCATCAACAGTGAAGCTTCCTGATATTTGAGAGTTAGCACCTAACTCAGCTTCAGCAGTAGGAGCAGAGTAAACGATATTATCAATAACAATAGCAATAGGAGTAGGGTTGTTAGATTTACGAGATGTTTTCGCAGTTAATCTTCCCCAATCTTTAGCACCTTGGTCAGTCATTTCAATAGCAACAATAGGTTTGCTACCGCCTGTCTGGTCATAAGTTTGTTCTGCTTTTCTAATTACATTTCCTTCTACAGGTGCTCTTTCGCTACCGTAGGTTTTTAAACCATATAAAGGAAAATCAGTTTTAGTTTTTCCTTCAGCTAAACCAAATGCAAAACGCAGGTCACGAGGGAAAAATTTACGAATAGCAGGATTTTCCAAATAAGCTCTTAACTGAGCAGTATCTCTTGTAATACCAATAACGGCACTTCCAGGCTGTTGCATAGGAGCTAAAAACTCAAACAAAGAACGTCTGCCATTCTCTGCACCCCCAGTAGCACCTTTGCCGGTAGTATCGTTACCGTCTAAATCAGATATAGCAATACCTTTACTGGTAGTATCTTTTTTAGCAGTATCAACCTTTGCTATTGGTTGTGTTATAGTAGTATCAATCTTAGCAATGGTGTCATTCTTGCTGGTACCTTTTACAAGGCCATCAAAAATAGCATCAGCTTGTTGTAACGAGTTTACTAACTCTTCAATTTTGTAAGTTTCCCAAAACTGTAAGTTGGCCGATGATTGTAATAATTTACGTACACGCTCTTTATCCTGTATACCCGGTAACTCAACAGTAATAATGCCTTTTGCAGGGTCAGGGCTAATATTAGGTTGTGCAACACCAAATTGGTCAATACGTGTAGTTAAAATATTTAAACTGCTGGCAAATGCTTCACGAGCCTGTCCTTCTAATTTAGAAATTACAGTTGCATCGCTATCATTAACGCCTACCAGTCCTGTACTTGCCGATGCAAAAACAGAAGCAAGATTTTTATTAGGAGCAAGTTTTTTAAATTCTTCAGCAAACAATTTTACAAAGTTGGCATCACTGTTACCTCTGCGTTTGTTAGCGTTCTCTAATGCTTGTAAAAACTCAGGATCTTTAGGGTTGTTAGTCAAGCCCTTCAGTAAACCGGTCATTTCTACTTCCATGGTAATATTCATACCACCTTGTAGGTCAAGACCAAGGTTCAACTCCTCGGCTTTTGCTTTTTGATAGCTTATGGCACCAGTAATGCCATAACTAAGCGTTTCACCTTTTGTACTGTCTTTTAATCTTGCTAAACGATCATTAAACAACTTGTCCAACTCTTCCTGATACACGGCTTGAGAGTCTTTGCTGTTAGGGAACTTCTCTGCGGCACTTGGATAGTTACGGGCAATATCAGCTTTAGCTTTTTTCTCCAGCTTGTTTTCATGGTTGCGAACAAACAATGTAAACGAAAGCTGATACAGAGAATAAATAATAAGCAGGATCGTAAAAAATCGAACCAAACCTTTCAGTTGCATACGTTATGGTAATTTACAATTTTTATGTCTTTGGCATGCGGGTTACAGCAAACCAAGGACAATTTTGGTAATTTAAAGGCTGCAAAGATAATGTTTTCGGGTATATATAGCAGAACTTTTAATATTGCGTAAATTGCTCGTAACTTATTGAAAATTAAAATGTTGCGAACTTATTCTGCCAAAGCTTTAATTAGTCGCTATTATATGGTATGCAAATGCAGCTAAATTAGAAGTCGTTGTTTTTTTATGTTACCAACTGTATATCCCTGATTGATCGTCCCTTGCGACGCTCCTATGTTTGTATAATAATTGTGTAGGGGGTAAAAAAGTATGCATTTACCAATAGATTTGATTTAAAAGTGAAAAAGTGTGAGAGTCAAAGC
>PJTT01000473.1_pt1 | contig 28723 bp, 27 predicted proteins | sample 1512261 | NCBI WGS metagenome assembly PJTT01 (sample SAMN08177685, study PRJNA422409) | Soil metagenome, whole genome shotgun sequencing project. | isolation source: Soil (2) enriched on wood chips | place: USA: Madison | collected 2015-01-15
AACCCCATTATTAGCAATAATATTAGCTTCCACTGCATCTCTTACACCATCGTCATTAGAACCGATTCGGTTATTATTAATTCCATTTATATTGGAAAGAAACACGCCTGAATGTCCATTACCCAGAGCGGTGGTTCCGTTAGCGCCCACACCAATATGATTACCGGCAACTATGTTCCCATCGCTTGCAAAAAAACCTGAAGACAAAAAAACACCGTCGCCATTTATGTTTCCCGAAATCACATTACGCTCCAAAGCGTCATCATCCCCATCGCTATCGGTACCAATCCGGTTGTTGATAGAATTAATAATACCAATACCGGCTCCTAAGTACATTGCCGTTGTGGCACCAAACTGACCATTTGGTAAGGCCACATTGCCAGTAACGTCCACCCCAATATAATTACCCGCTACTACAACGTTTTGTAGACGGGCTGTGGCGCCAGCGGAGTTGGCAGTATTAAGCCAGAGACCCGCACCATTGTTACCGGAGATTATATTACGAACAGATGAGGCGACAGCGGCTGCGTGTTTGCTATCATCAAACCCGATGACAATATTATCAGCAACTGTGGTAGTGTTTGTCTTTGTAACCAACACGGCAACAGATGACGGATTCGCAGTAGCATTTGGCCTGCTTAGGGTGCCAGTTGCATCGGTGTCTACATAATTCCCGGCAATATCAATATTGTTACAGTTTAGCACGTAAATGCCGTATTGACTGCAATTGGCAATTACGTTGCGCTCCAACGCATCCGAAACGCCATCTCCATTACTGCCAATTACAAAATTGTTGCCATTCATGTTCCGAATGTCAATACCGAATCCTGAATCGTAAGTACCTGCACTAGGAGTGTTGGAGCCCAAAGCTGCCGCAGAGCTTCCATTTGGCCTCAGTCCTATATAATTACCTGCTATTTTTATATTGGTTGCATTTACACGGTTGACAGCCCTCCCCATAAATTAATGCCTTCTCCTCCATTGAGATTAGTAGTAGAATTGCCGATAACATTTCCTTCATTAGCATCGTTGACGCCGTCACCATTAGTACCGATGCTGATGTTGCTTATAGTGGTTGTTGTTACATCATCGTGTTCTAGCACGATGATATCACCCTTCATTTCACCACCTGCGGCAGGTAAAGTTCCGTTGGCCAGCAAACCAAAATAATTTCCCCAGATATGTATATCAGATATAGATTGATCCAATGCTACAGCAGCAACAAGAGAACCGGTATTGTAAATAGCTATGCCACTTAACGAGGAGCCCGAAGCACCCGCCTGGTAATGAAATATACCATTATTGCCATCGGTAAAATTACCTGCATTAATTTGGATACGGATAGACCTGCCAAAGATGGTACCCGGACTGGCCCCTGTTTGTGCTACATAGCCACTAATATGTACCGGGCTGGTTATTTGCGGAAGGGCACTTAGTAAAGTAATGGTATGTGGCCCTGCACCTGGAATATTGAAATGAATACTGTCGGTGACGGCTAACGTTGCATTAGCACTAATAATGGCCTGTCGCAGTGAGCCGGCACCTGCATTGCTCGTGTTGGTGACGGTAAAGGTAGCAGCATTGGCTGAGTATATCAACGCACCAGCAAAAATTGTGAGGTAAGCGGTTCGGATAAATAACTTTAAAGAAGTAATGGGCTTTTTCATGAGCTTAAAGTTTTGGTTTATTATTCCAGAAGAGGAGGAATAGGTTTTGAAGCATTCGATAAAATATATATTTTAATTTACTAATAAGCGTAATGAATGTTTCAATATCAAATGCGTTGGTAATAAGTTGTTAAAATGGTTTTGTTTTATGATTACTTTCGATTGCTATTTATAGTGAGTTCACGTAATTTTTACTATATATTTCAATACAAAGTTAATATCCGAAGCATCGGTTACCATAAAACAAGCCCCCCCATTTAACCACCCAATTTATAAAAATTTATTTAACAATATTTTATCTATTAAAAAATATTCAATTTATATTTTTATAGTAGCTTCAATGAACTACGCTTGCATGTTGCCCTTAGCCTATTTTATGCAACTAAATATATTTAAATAGATATAATATGTCGATAGATTTGAGTTGTCGACTATCAGAAAAGTACTGTTGGATTCATGCTTTATCATACATAATTGCACCTTTCTTCGTGACAATTTATGCAACCCTATGATATTAAAGGTTAATGATTTTTTTGTCTAACCATAGTTGGTTTTGAGCCAGACTGTCAGGTTCTCTTCCTGAGACAAGTTGAGTTTTTTGCGGAGGTGGATGCGGTTATTCTCAATAGTCTTAACCGATTTAAAGGTGTGAGATGCTATTTCCTTGGAACTAAATCCCAGAAAAATATAGGCACAGAGTGTAAGTTCTGTAACCTTTAACTGGCTATTTAGTTCAAGCATTTTCTCTTGAAACCCGGGGTAAATTTCACGAAAACGCGTCCAAAACTGGGGCGAATTTTCTTTCGCCAGCACTATCACTTCTTCAAACGAACTATTAATCTGTAGTTTCAATACATTGTTCTCGTCTTGCATCTGGTCTAACTTTTCATCTGAAACGATAACTTTCTCCCGCAGTTGACGGTTCTCCTCTTCCAGTTGAGCTACATGGCTATTATTGTCTTTAATGACATTTTCCTGTTCCAGAATCGCATTATCCTTAGTTTTTCGAAATCTGAGCACAAGAAAAACAAGAACAATCAGCAAGGATACTGCCGCTGCCGCAACCCACTTATACATGCTTTTGGTTTGATGCGCATTTTCTATCAAAGATTCATGTTTCATCACCATATTTAAGACCGTCTTATCTCTTCCAGCTTGCTTACGTGCTGTGAGGCTTTCTTCAAACGACTGATACAGTTCTAAATACTTCAACGCATTTTCTTTATCGTTCAGCTCAGTATAACTTTGGTTGAGTTCTTTATACATCCTGCCTGACGATTCAATTAAATCCCGCTCCTGATAAAATTTAAGCGCAGCTAACTTATATTCTACAGCCTGTTTGTAATCCTTGTCTATAAACGCAATTTTTCCTAGCGCGTCGTACACATCTGCTTTATGAAAGCCTGTGTAATCATTACCAATTAGCCTGCTGGCCTTTAGGTAATAGTGGCTGGCGGAGTCCATTCTCTCTTGAGCGAAAAAATAGTCGCCGAAGGAAAGCCACAACATTAGATGATTGTCGGTCAGGTGCTTAGGCTTGTCTTTTAGAAAGATAGCACTTTCTACGATTTCTCTGGTCAGGTTCAGGAATTTATAGGCTGTATCACGATTTTGCCCGCTATTAGTAGCACCTATCATGTACATATTGTATAAGCCTATTGCTTTTTTGAAAGAGTCTTTTTCTCTGGATAAAGTTGCAAATGCATCATTGAAAATTTGCGAGCCTACAACTTTATAACCCAGTTTCTTGATGTTGTCTATCTTTATTCTTTGTACCAGCCAAAGGTCAAAGGGGTGTGTTTCAAAATATTGCCGATGGGTTTCTATCTGCTCGATGTATTCTATACTTTTTTCATATTGACTGGTTAATGACAAGCTGTGGGCGATAAACATCAAGCTTTTTATAGTCCCTTTCTCATATCCTGCCTTTCTCGATATTTCCAACGTCCCAAAGGCTTTCTCGATAGCAGGTACAAGCCTGCCATTACTGTACAGAATATTTGTTTCTACCAGTAAAGAATCAATCTCCTTTGACGATTGGCTATAAGAGTTGAGCGAACAGCAAAGTAATAAAAGATATAAATACTTCATAATGTTCATGCTTTCGATAGTTACCAAGATGAACAAAGTTAATAATATATTAACCATTATGAATCTTCAATAATGAAAAAAGACCGCAACACTTGCGGCCTTTTTGTTATTCTACTCCATCATCATTTGCCTGATGTACTTAACCGGCGCACTACCATAACTCAGGAATTTTTCATGAAATGCTTTTAGGTTAAAGTCTTTGCCCATTTTCTTTTTGTAAGATTCGCGCAGGTCGTAGATTTCTTTGTAGCCTGAGTAATAGCTGGTGAGCTGCACGCTGCTTACCGTTACGCGTGTCCATTTTCCCTCTGCCTCGGCTTGCTGCTGGAAGGCTTCTTTGGTCAACAGGTTGAGTGCTGCATCACGTTCCATATTGCGCACATGCACGCTGTAGTCGAGTATCGTATTGCAAACCGTGCGCAGGTGCCACTTGTACCACATCAGCCACATTTCGGGTTCGTTATTGCCATAGCCATTTTCCAGCATCATCTGCTCGGTATATACCGCCCAACCCTCTATCATAGCGCCATTGCCAAAGAGCGACTTGATAATGCTTGGCGATTGATTGGCATACACAAGTTGGGTATAATGGCCGGGAATAGCCTCGTGAATATTGAGTATTTGCAAAATATAGTCGTTGTATTCGCGCAAATAGCTTTCTGCTTTTGCCGTAGGCCATCCCTCCAGACTGCCTACATTGTAATAGGTATTTCCTTGTTTGTCGTAAGGTCCGGGAGCGCTGATGGAAGCACCGGCAACGCCTGCCATATAAGCCGGCTCTTTGCGCACTACCAGCGGTTTTGCCGGGTCAATGTAAATCAAATCTTTCTCTTTGATAAATTCGATCAACAAAGGAATTTGTTGTTCAATCGCAGATTGAAACGTTTCGGGCCTGGTATGATTAGTGGAGAGTGTGTCTATTAGTTTGCTGATTAATAGCAGTGAATCTTGTGGCATAGCTGCACTGCCAAAATATTTAGGCCAAAGCTGACGGCTTAATTTAGCCATCTCCTGATGCAAAAAGGTCTTGCGGCTTACCGCCATATCATACATTTCGGCTGCGGTAAACTTGCTCTGTATATCGTACTTGAATTTCTGTTCGTAGAGATTTTCGCCCAATCTAAAACTGCGTGGATTATCTGACTTCAGGTTCTTCAGCCATTGCGCATAATCCTTAATAGCCCATACTGCGCTGTCGGCAGCAGCCAGCATGGCGGTTTTTACATCGGCAGCTATATTCGCTTTAGACAAGGAATCTTTGAAGTCTGCACTAAAAATAGAGATGCCGCCCACATTTTGATCGATGCCTAATTGCTTCAACTCGGCAACCGGATTTTTGATATTGTTTTTTGCAGCGCGGTAATATGCAGGAACTTTCAAGAGACGCTTGTGGAAGTTTTGCAATTTAGTCTCCAGCGATGCATAATTTTCGTTCAACATCAATGCAAAAACGTCGCTTACATTATACATCGACGGATCCCAAGTGCCTTGCTGCAGGTCATTGGCATACCAATTGCTTTGTTGCAATCTGTTTTCAATCAGATGAAAATCGATTTGATAAGCGGGGCTTAGCTCGTCTATTTTAAATGAATTTAAAGAATCGAGCCAGGCTTTATTAAAAGCAAGTTCGCCGGCTTTTTGTGCTTCGTCGTGCACGGTCAGTAAACTATCATAACCGTGAAAGCCAGCAGCAGTCGATGCTTCGGGATGTTGCTTGCCTAATGCCGCTACAAACCTTTCGGAAAAGGCATTGAAAGCTTCGTCGGTTTTTGTGCTTTTGCTATCGTTAGCGTCGCCGTTTTTGCTGTCGCCACATGCCGAGAGGGCAAAGGCAAACCAGGAGTAGAGTATAATTTTTTTCATCTGAAAATTATGTTTGAAAGTAGCTTATAGCTATTGATTTATATGTTTAAGGTTGCTCATGATCTGGTTAAATCCTTGTTGCTCTATTTGTAGATTTTCAGGAAAACCATTTTGTGTAAAATAAGCAAGAGATTCGCTTTTGGAAACTTTTATAGTGTCTATTTTATTTTCGGTACAATTAATCAGTCTTTCAATCGCTTCGCTAAATAGTGGATCAATATATACCTCAAATGATTCACATGGAAACCCGCTTTCATTGCCGATAGAATGGAGATGGTCGTGCAAGTAAATGCATTGACCGTCGATATCCTCAATCAAAAATATTAAACCCTCATCATCTATCTCAGTAAATTCAAGAATGTTTCTGGCTTCTATCTCAATAATATCAATATTTTCCTTTCGTGCTATTGCTTTCAAATGCTGCAACGCTGCTGTTTCTCTTTTCCTGCCTTTAAACTTCTGTTCGACAATTACCCAAATGATAATGGGGCAAACGCAAACAAGTAGTTTGGAAATCAGCGACCAGTTCGACTTGTCGTAGTAATAAATGTGAATAGCCGATGCTATCGTCAACACTGATAGCAGGACGATGGCTTTCCAATTGAGCTTTCGGTTTAAATCAGTTTCTCTTAGTTGAATATATGCCGAGAGCTTAGATCTCTCAACTTGATTCAGCAGTCTGTGTTTCTTGATCATATCTTGCTTAGCGCAAAGTTAATAATCTCCTGAGCAATTACCTTACTGCGCTATAAACACCGGTATTTTTACAAGATGGCGCACTTTGTTAACCGTTTCGCCGAAGATAAGGTCGCTGAATCCCTGATGGCCGTGGCTACCTACAATTAATAGGTCGGCCTGCGTTTCTTTTACAATTCGGGCTATTTCTTTGGTACGTCGTTTGAAGCCCAGCACCGGCTCAGCAACAAAACCTTTTTGATCAAATAGTCGCACGTAGCCGTCCATCATAATCTTGTCTTCGCGGGTCTCATGGTCTTCTGCCTCTACGCCCATCATGCGCGATGATGCGCTTTCTGTAATGTGAATCAGCACGAACTGAGTTTCCGGCACTGCCATTTTCAGCGCATATTGCAACACTTGTTTATCGGTTTCAGAATAGTCAAGGGCAAGTGCAATCTTTTTAAATTCCGGTGGTGCAATGTCGTCCAGTGTGGCTATTGCTTCGTGAATACTTTTGCTACCAAATCGTCTATTGCGTAACAAAGGATAAATAATGGTTAGTAATAGCAGCGCCAATAGTCCGATGATACCTGCTATTATTAAAACATCTACCCAAACGCTTGCCGTCGCCATCCACTCTTTTGCTGTATTTACCACCAAACCGAGGTTGAGTATGGATATAACAGCGGCCACTATCCATGCAAATATTTTGACGGTAGTACTGATGGTAAATTTGCCCATGCGCCTTTTATCGCTCACGAAATGGATAAGCGGTATGACTGCAAATGCCAGTTGCATACTCAATATTACCTGACTAAAAATAAGCAGCGAGCCTACCTCTTCTTCGCCCATAATCAGTATCACTAAAATAGCAGGCACAATAGCCAACAGCCGCGTTATCATTCTTCGTAACAACGGACTGATGCGCAAGCGCAAATAGCCCTCCATCACTATTTGTCCGGCGAGCGTGCCGGTGACTGTACTACTTTGTCCGGCTGCAATAAGGGCGATTGCAAATAGCCTTGGTGCCCATTCCGAGCCTAAAAGCGGCGCCAATAATTCATGTGCATCATTAAGCTCTGCAACCTCTGTATGCCCGGATGTGTGAAAGACAGATGCCGCTAAAATCAGTATAGCAGCATTTACAAAAAGTGCAAGATTCAACGCAATCGCGCTGTCCCAAAAATTATACTTTAAAGCCTTTTTTATCGACTCGTCATTTCGTTCAATCTTTCGGGTTTGTACCAATGCGGAATGCAGGTAGAGATTATGCGGCATTACTGTTGCACCTATTATACCAATGGCAATGTACAGCGCTGCGCTATCGGGCATCGATGGTATGAAACCCTTTGCTACAGCAGGCAAATCAGGTTTAGCGATAATCATTTCTGTGAGGAAACACATTCCTATCAATGCAATCATGCTGATGATAAACATCTCCATTTTGCGCATGCCTAATCTTTGCAACCATAATAGCAGAAAAGTATCTAAAAGGCTGATGAGTACGCCCCAAATCAAATCCATGCCAAACAGTAATTGCAGACCAATGGCCATGCCTAAAACCTCCGCCAGGTCGCAGGCAGCAATGGCTATTTCTGCAAGAATATAAAGTATGAAATTCATCCCGCGGGGATAGGTTTCGCGGTTGCATTGCGCCAGATCTTTGCCCCACACTATCCCGAGTCGCGCGCTCAGGCTTTGTAGCAAAAGCGCCATAATATTACTCATCAGTAATACCCATAGCAAAGAGTATCCATACTTGCTTCCGCCGGCTATATCTGTAGCCCAGTTGCCCGGATCCATATAGCCAACGCTGATAAGATAAGCCGGCCCAAAGAACGATACCACTCTGCGCCAGCCCGATTTTTTTTTATTGACATCGATGGAGTTGTGCACATCTTCCAACGACTTTGTATTATTGCTCAACGCTGTGTTTTTATTTTAGGCAAATCTAAAAATTATTTTAGAAAAAATTAAAAATCAATCTGATTCAATCGCCGACGGACTATTTACGGTAGTTAATAAATTGCTTTTTAAGAATTATTTAATCTGCAAATGAGGCAACAAAACCGGCTAAAATCTTGTTTTAACTACTTAATTCAAAAGCAGATAACATGCCGTACACTAACGAAAATGCAGAAAATAAAGTTCAGATATATTACGAAGATTACGGCGCCGGGCAGCCGGTAATACTGATACATGGATGGCCATTGAGCAATGAAATGTGGGAATATCAAGTGCCTGCTATAGTCAATGCAGGCTATCGTTGCATCACTTACGACCGCAGAGGTTTTGGTAAATCCGGCAAACCGTATGATAGCTATGACTATAGTACAATGGCGGATGATTTGCACCAACTGATTTCTGAGTTAGGCCTTTCAAACGTAATACTGGTGGGCTTTTCGATGGGTGGTGGCGAAGTAGCTCGGTATGCAGCTAAGTATGGCACTACAAATATTGCAAAAGCTGTACTGATTAGTTCCATCGTGCCGTATCTACTCAAAACAGGTAACCATCCGGAGGGTGTGGATAGCGAAGTGTTTGATGATATGATTAAAAATCTGCAAAACGACAGGCCAGGATTTTTAAAGGAATTTGGAAAGATGTTTTTCGGTGTAGGTCTATTGAATAGCCCGGTAAGCGAGGCTATGTTGCAATGGTCGCATTCACTCGCAATGCCGGCATCGCCCAAAGCGACGATTGACTGCGTGCGCACTTTTAGTGAAACTGATTTGAGACAAGATGCCGCATTGTTAACAATGCCTGTGTTGATTATTCATGGCGACCACGATAAAGTGGTGCCGGCAGAGGCTACCAGTAACTTAGCTGAAGACCTTATACCTAATAGCGAATATGTGATTTACCAGGGTGCACCGCATGGGCTATTTATCACGCATAAAGAAAAGCTGAATGATGACCTGATTGCTTTTTTCAGAAAATAGAACCTGTAAATAACATACCATGAATACGGAAGAATTAAAACAACAAATCAGCGAAAAGGAATTGCGCTTAAGCCAGTTGCGAACTATTGATGTGAACAAGATGGACGAAGAAACCCGAACGCTTATCAAGACATTGGAACGCGATATAACGGAGCTGCAAGACAGGCTGGGCGAGGATTAGCGGTAGCAACAACATTATTTTACTTCAACAAAAATCAATACTATGTTTTACAATACAGACAGCGTTTTGCCTATAATGGACTTCGCAATGCAACAAGACGATCCGGGAAACGGGAAGAAAAAAGGTATGCCTGATATGGATGAAGACGATGACGACCCACATCGCGGCATAACCGATACTCCACCACAACATGAAGAGTTGATACCCGATGACGCGTTTGATGATGAAGAATTTGATGAAGAACTGGAACTGGACGAAGATGATGAAGATGAGGGCTAAGCCTGTCATACATTTCAATAAAAAAATGTCAACAATTAACAACAAGGCTGTGTTAGAAATTATAGGGTAGGGCAATGCGTTCTACCCTAAATTTTACCCATCAAATTGCATACATGAAATCCTCTAAAACAATAATTGTTTCAAACCGGCTGCCCGTAAAGGTGGTTGTCAAAAATGGTGAATGTAAATATCAGGATTCTGAGGGAGGCCTTGCCACAGGGCTTTCCAGCATCTATGGACAAGGCAATAGCGTGTGGGTAGGTTGGCAAGGGGCTATTATTGATGATGCTGAAATACAGCAACAGATTGATATTGATTTTACCCAACAAAAGTTGAAAGCGGTTAACCTTACAGAGGATGAGGTAACGCGATTTTACGAGGGCTTTTCTAATGAAACTTTATGGCCGCTGTTCCACTATTTTCCAAGCTATGCCACCTACGACCCTGCTAACTGGGAGGTTTATCAAAACGTTAATCAGAAGTTTGCGGATGCGGTACTGGATATAGCCTCAGCAGGCGATACGATTTGGATTCACGATTACCAGTTATTGCTGGTGCCGCAAATGATAAGAGATGTGCGGCAGGATGTAAGCGTCGGTTTTTTTCAGCATATACCTTTTCCGTCATTTGAGGTTTTCAGGTTGATACCCTGGCGCGAACAATTGCTGAAAGGCATATTGGGCGCAGATTTGATTGGATTTCATACTTACGATGATGTGCGACATTTTATCAGCGCGGCATCCCGAATTTTAAGTATCCATTCAGTTGCCAATGAGTTGATGATATCCGGTAGGGCGGTGCAGGTAGATGCTTTCCCGATGGGTATTGACTATGAGAAATACCATGAGAACGCAACGCACGAGCATACACTACGCAACCAGAAAAAATTAGTCCAGTTAATAGGCGGCAGAAAACTGATGCTGTCTATCGATCGGCTGGATTATAGCAAGGGTATTTTAGAACGACTGCAGGCATTTGACTTATTACTAAAAACCTATCCTGAGGCGCGCGAACAAATTGTCTTCTTTCAATTGGTAGTTCCATCGCGGGACACCGTAAAACAATATGCTGCCTTGCGTGAAGAGATTAACCGCATGGTATCCGACATCAACGCAAGGTATGGAACGCTTAGCTGGCAGCCCATCAGCTATTTTTACCGTTCGTTCCCGATGGATATGTTGTCGGCTTTGTATGCATCTGCCGACATCGCACTGGTGGCACCGCTTCGCGACGGAATGAATCTAGTAAGCAAAGAATTTGTAGCCAGCAAAACCGATAAAACCGGTGTGCTTATTTTAAGTGAAATGGCAGGTGCAGCTAAAGAATTGTACGAAGCCATCATCATTAATCCGCATAATAAAATGCAGGTAGCCGATGCAATAAAGGAAGCCATGAACATGCCGGAGGCAGAGCAGCAGCGGCGCATGGCTATTATGCAACAAACCTTATCAAAATTTAATGTTCATCATTGGGTGAAAATATTTATGGATAGACTGAACGAAGTAAAAGGACGACAATTACAACTCAGAACGCGTGCACTTAGCAATAAATCTGCACGGGATATTTACAAAGCTTATGACGACGCACAACGCAGGCTTATATTTTTAGATTACGATGGTACGCTGGTGTCTTTTCATCCCGACCCCTTGCGCGCGGGACCTGACGAAGATTTACTTCGCTTGCTCGAATCTATTTATAGCGATAATAGAAATAAATTAGTCATCATCAGCGGCAGAAAAAAGGAAACATTGGAAGAGTGGATGGGACACTTACCTATTGACATTATAGCAGAGCATGGTGCCTGGATTAAGCAAGCCAATGAGGGATGGCACGAGGAAGCGGAATTAAGTAATGCATGGAAAGAAGATCTGTTGCCGCAACTCGAAGAATTTGAAATGCGTACACCTGGCTCGTTTATCGAAGACAAAAGTTACTCCCTTGCATGGCATTACCGCAAGGTGGATGATAGTTTTGGCGAACTGCGTGCTAAAGAACTGATAGGTAATTTAAAATATGCGGTTGTCGATAGAGGCTTGCAATTATTGGAGGGCAACAAAGTGATCGAAATTAAAAACTCCCATATCAACAAAGGCAAGGCAGCAAAGGAATGGTTGAAAAAATACCCATCCGAATTTGTGATTGCAATAGGCGACGACTATACCGATGAAGATACGTTCAAATCCATGCCAGACGGGGCTTTCACAGTAAAAGTAGGTTTGGGTATTTCGGCAGCTATTTATTCACTTGCAGATACCAAGGAAGTGCGAAACTTACTGCGTGCATTTGTAAACGAGCAATACCGCGTAGATACAAAAGAACAATCCCAACTTACAAGAAGTTAGGATTGTCTAGTTTTTTAGCAATGCGATAAGCCGCATTCATAAGTCCTACATGGCTGTAAGCCTGCGGAAAATTGCCCCATTGACTGCCGTCGGTGGGGCTTACATCTTCACTCAATAAGCCAAGGTGGTTGCTATATTGTATTAGTTTTTCAAAACGCTCTATTGCTTCATCCAATCTGCCCACGCAGGCGAGTGCCTCCACATGCCAGAATGCGGTAATCAAGAAAGTAGATTTAGGAACACCAAAGTCGTCTTCATGCTTGTAGCGGTAAAATAGGCCATTAGGGCCGGCCAATTCTTTTTCTACGCCTTTCAAGTGCTCTTTTGCTCGTTCGGATGCCGGGTCGAGATAGCCCATCATAATCAGTTGCAACGTACTCGCATCCATGTATGGTTTTTCTACTGCTTGCTGGTACACTTTTTTTACAGGGTCGTAACAAGCTTCTATTTTTTCAACAGCCTTATCCAGCAGCTTTTTTGCCCATTCTTCCAGACTTTCATCTTTGATGCGTTGGGCTATTTTAATAGCAGCTTTACATCCCGCCCAATGAAATAGATAGGTGTAGCAGAAATGACCGTCAATATCGCGAAATTCCCACAGTCCGGCATCGGGCTCATCAATTACCATTTCAATTTTGGTCAGCAAGGTCGCAATCCAGCTTGAAGAATCAGAGCGCTCTTCGAGTACAAAGCGTTCATCAGTATACAATGGCAGCAGAGAGGTCAACACCTGTCCGTACACATCATTTTGAATATGCTCGCTTGCCTGATTACCCACCCGCACCGGTTGATTGCCTAAATAGCCTTTTAGCGGAATTTCTTTTTCTGTCAACAGTTTGTCGCCTGTAATGCCGTACAGTGGCTGATAGCGACCAGGTTCATTAACCGAGATATTAGCTATAAAATTGAAATAGCGCTCTACCTCTTCAAAGTGACCAATATTGTTAAAAGCTAAAAGAATATAATAGGCATCGCGCAGCCAGCAGAAACGATAATCCCAGGTGCGGCCACTGCCATCATGCTCCGGCAGGCTGGTCGTACTGGCGGCTATTATAGCGCCTGTATCTTCGTACTGATGTATTTTTAGCGCCAGCGAACTCCTGATTACTTCATTCTGATACATATTACCGATGCTGGTATTCTTAATCCAGTTATGCCAATAGGTAATTGTCTTTTGCAAAAAATCTTCTACCGTACTTTTTAGCGGCGCTTCCAAAGGGCTGCCATAAGTAAGCACCAGGTATTTTGTTTCGTTCAGTACAGAAGGTTTGCAATCAAGTATATGATTGATGGAGAAGTTGGTCGTCAGTCTTATCGGGCTGCTGGTTCCAAAATAGTCGATATGGTTGCTTGCAGGCGAGGAGGATAATTCTTTCGCGCCGTAATCTGTTGTAGGCTTGCATTTGACCTTTACACGCGGTGTACCAGAAAGAACTTCAACTTTTCTAATCATCATTAGCGGACGATAATAGCGCTCATAAAGCTGAAAGCGTGGCGCAAAGTCTGTAATGCGGTAGCTGCCGTCATCGCAGGTAATTTCGGTACACAGCACATTGGTGTTTTCAATGTAGTATTGATGCGTGGTATATTCCGTCTCGGGAAGAATAGAAAAAGTGCCTCCTTTTTCATCATCGAGTAAACTGCCAAAAACAAAGCTGCTGTCGAAGCGCGGCCAGCACATCCAAGCCACTTCTCCCGAAGTGTTGATATGCGCGATGTACGAACAGTTTCCTATTATTCCTGTGTTATACACGTGGTTTCTTTTCATTGCTATTAATCCGTTTTTTGATCAAGAGATATGATTTAATAACAAATGGAGCCTAAAATGTTTGGAGCATGTTTGATTATCAATCAGATAAAATATTTTGCCATAAAGGCCAAAATTGGTAGTACCATAAAAAATACTGTACTTGCACCTTTAAAATAGTTGAGGATGAACTTTGCACAAAAAATAGCAGTTATTGCCATCGCAATTTTGCCCATGGCAGCTTGTAATAACAATAGCGAAAACGGAAATAGCCAAACGAGCACGAGCGAAAAAAGCGAAGCTGTTGAAGTGAAAATTGTTACCAAAGAAGAATTTGACAAAGCAGTCGCTGCGAATGAAAATGTATTGATTGACTTCTATGCGACATGGTGCGGTCCTTGCAGACAATTAGAACCCAATATAGTCGCGTTGCAAAAGCAACATAGCGGCAAACTTAAAATTTATAGAATTGATGTGGATGAAGCTTCTGATCTGGCGAAAAGCATGAACGTAAGCAGCATTCCGCATTTGCTTTATTACAAAAATGGGCAGGTTAAAAAAGAAGTATTAGGCTACCAGTCGACCGAGCAATTGCAGGCTGATGCAAGCGCTATATTTTCGATTAATTGATAAAAATAATTAGAATAAAAATAATGCCGGCTGTTACAGACCGGCATTATTTTTTACTGCTTCCCATAGCACTATACCGACGGTTACAGAGATGTTCAAAGAGTGTTTGCTGCCCCATTGTGGTATTTCTACACAGCCGTCGCATAGCACTAAAGCGGCATCACTCACGCCAGATACTTCATTGCCAAAAACAAAGGCCATCTTCTCTTCCTTACTCGCTATTTTAAAATCCTGAAGCGCAATGCTGTTGTGTGCCTGCTCGATGGCAAATAGCTTATAGCCCTCTTCTTTCAGTTGCGCAAGCACCGCGCTAATGTCTTGCTCGTAGTGCCAGGCTACCGTGTCCGTAGCGCCCAGTGCAGTTTTATGAATATCGCGATGAGGAGGTTGTGGTGTATAGCCGCAAAGCACCATTTTCTCTACTGCAAATGCGTCTGCGGTTCTAAATGCTGAACCTACATTGTGCATACTGCGCACATCGTCCAATAAAATAACAATGGGAAAATGGCCTGAACTTTTCGCTTCTTCTTTGCTGAGGCGGTTCAGTTCCTCCATCGTTTTTTTCGGGAAATTGGTATTTGTCATAGAAATGCAAAGAAAATAAATTGAATACTAACTGAAAACAAATCTTTCCTAATTTTGTAATAGTTGATAGCCAATACCAACTACATTTGCATCGTTTTTGCAGATGCAAACAATGAGTTTTTAACATGGAACCTTATCAAAAAATGATGGCCGAGTTTAATCCCTGGAGAAAAGAACAGAGTGATACAGATGTGCTGGAGCAAGAGGCGCAGCACCTGATAGTATGGAATGATGATGTGAATACATTTGACTGGGTAATCGAATCGTTGGTTGATATTTGTAACCACTCGCCGGAGCAGGCCGAACAATGCGCAATGCTGGTGCATTACAAAGGAAAATGCTCTGTAAAAAAAGGCAGCTTTGAAGAGCTGAGACCGCAATGCGAAGCCCTCATAGACCGCGGCATTAACGCAACAGTAGATTAGTATAAAATATCTGAAATAATTAAAAGCTGATGTCAAGGACATCAGCTTTTTTCTGGATAATAGGTTTGTGCTATCTGGTCGAGTGTATCGTAAAACTCCTCGCCATATTTTCGAATCAGCGGCTCTTTTAAAAACTGGTAAACCGGTACCTGTAGCGATTTTCCGAGCTTGCAGGCAGGCTTGCACATGGTTTCGCGCGGCTCATAGTTTACTGCTTCAAATGATTCATATTCCGTAATTCGGATAGGGAATAAGTGGCAGCTAATCGGCTTTTTGAAGTCTATTTTACCTTCTTTGTACACATGCTCAATCGCACATTTCACAATGCCTTTTTCGTCATAATAGCCGTAGGCGCATATTCCACCGTTAAGCGTGGGTGTTACCAAGCCATATTCGTCGTCGAAAGTGTGTGTGCCTTCATCTTCCACCAGCTTAATAGCATTGTCGGACAATAAGTGTTTTATTTGCGGGTAAATATCTTCTATCTGGTTTGCTTCCTCCTGCGTAATAGGCGCACCAGTATCTCCATCCACGCAGCAGCCACCTTTGCATTTATCGAGATTGCATACAAACTGCTTTTCAACTACCTCGTCGCTGATTAATATATTATCTATCTCTATCACGTTGCAATTATTTGTATTTTTCTTTAATTCGAATTAAAAGTTGGCTATTAGATAAACTCAAAGCCTATATCCTTCCTGTAATATTTTCCTTCGTAAGCAATTTGTTCCGCAGCTATATAAGATTTTGCAAGCGCATCCTTGATGGAATTTCCGTAAGATGTAAGCGCAATTACGCGGCCACCATTTGTAACTATTTTGCCGTCTTTAGCATCGGTACCCGCATGAAATAATAAGGTGTCTTTAACCTCTTTAAATCCTGTCATTTCCTTTCCTTTTGGATAACTGCCCGGATAGCCTTCAGATACCAGCATTACCGTACAAGCCGCATCTGTACTATGTTTTACGGTTACTTCATTTAACTGGTCTTTATCCATTTTAAGTATAAGGTCAACCAGGTCATTTTCAAGTCTTGGCATTACCACTTCGGTTTCAGGGTCGCCCATGCGGCAGTTGTATTCAATTACAAAAGGCTCGCCATCTAAATTTATCAATCCAAAGAAAATAATACCCTGATAGGTTATGTTTTCAGCTTTCAAGCCATTCACCGTTGGTTCTACTATTTTATCAATAACCTTTTTCATAAACGCGCCTTCGGCAAATGGAACCGGAGATACAGCACCCATGCCGCCTGTGTTTAATCCCGTATCGCCCTCGCCAATGCGTTTGTAATCTTTTGCCTCTGGTAATAAAACGTAATTTGTTCCATCCGTCAATGCAAATACAGATAATTCCACACCGGTTAAAAACTGCTCGATTACCACTGTCTTGCCCGCATCGCCGAATTGAGCTTCTTTAATCATAGAGGTAAATACCTGCTGTGCTTCCGCTATATCGCTGGTAATTACTACGCCTTTTCCCGCCGCTAATCCGTCAGCTTTCAACACAATAGGGGTAGGGTGTGTGGCAAGATATTGAAGGCCTTCTTCAAATGATTGTTCGTCAAATTCTCTGTACGCAGCAGTAGGAATATCATGGCGCTGCATGAATTTTTTGGAGAATGCTTTGCTGCCTTCCAGTTGCGCACCTTCTTTTGACGGGCCCGCCACTATAATGTGTTTCAGGGTCTCGTCATTTTTAAAATAGTCATAAATACCTGCTACCAAAGAATCCTCGCCGCCAGGAAATAAAATATCTATTTTTTGCTCCAGACAAAAAGCCTTTATACCTTCAAAATCGGTAACAGCCAGGGGTATGTTTTTGCCATAAGCCGAAGTACCAGCATTGCCGGGTGCTATAAACAATTGCTTGCAAAGTTCGCTTTGCGTCAATTTCCAGGAAATAGCACATTCGCGGCCACCGGAGCCCAATAGAAGAATATTCATAACAGGATTTCTTTTTCGTATAAAGGGTATTAAAAAAGAGTGCAAAGTTAATCATGTTTTGCGGCAATGAAAAAGGGTTTATAATATTGCTATTACAAACCCTTTTTTATGCGTTCTATTTAATTTTAATAATCTAACCAATCTGCTTGCAGGTAGTCTGTTTCGCCCACTGTGTAAGAAGTAAGCACATATCCTATACTGCCGGCTTTCAAGTCTTGCGCTTCAATGTTGAATACCTGATTGTTGTTGATATAGCCTATCCAGCGGTTGCCACGCTGCTCCAGCATCAGGTCATTCCAGCCACCGTCGCGATTTACGAAAGATGCGGTTTGTAAAGGCACTAACTCCACTATATTTGGACCATAACCGTTTCCTCCTTCGTCATACAAAGCAAAATTGCCATCATAGCCAACGGTAAAACTATAGCCATATGCACCCGTATTTGTGTAACCAAATAGCAAGCCCATATTATTGTCCGAGCCTATTCGTGTCTGCAATGTGAAATCATTAAAACGATTAAAGCCAATATCCTGGGACAGATAATAGGCTTCGTGCAGGTCATCGTTGTAGCCCATCGTCATGGTACCTTTGCTTTCATCTACTACAGCGTAAGCAAAGTTTGCAGGGTCAGAGAAATTCCAATTATTATAGTTATCGACAAACTCATCCGCAAAAGTCATTTGGCGGTAATCTGGCATCGGAGGGTTACGGTCGCGGCGACAGGCACTAACTAATATAGTCAATAATACTACCGTCGTGAGGCTCAATATTTTTCTCATACTAACATTTCGTTTAACAATTTTAAGACGTGCCACAAAGGCAAAGGTTTAAAATAAAAACCAAACATTAAGCCAACTTTGCCACTGCAGCAGTTATCCTGCGAATGCCTTCTTCCAATTGGTCCATCGATGTAGCAAATGAAAATCGGATACAGTTATCATCTCCGAATGCAGTACCGCTTACACCCGTTACATGCGCTGTGTTGAGCATGAACATAGCGAAATCATCGGCATTGTTAATCGTAGTAGTTCCATCTGATTTTCCGAAATAAGCAGAGATATCAGGGAATGCATAAAAAGCACCTTCAGGATGATTGATTTTGAAACCCGGTATGGATTGCATCGCCGTAATAAAATAGGCTTCGCGTTCTTTGAATGCCTTAACCATTTCGAGCGATGGCGCAATATCAGCAGTTAAAGCAGTAATAGCCGCGCGTTGCGCAATCGAGTTAGCGCCCGATGTAAACTGGCTTTGTAGTTTTTCGCAACCTTTCGCTAATTCGGCTGATCCGGCCAGATAGCCCAATCTCCAACCCGTCATCGCAAAGCCTTTAGAGAAGCCATTTACAATCGCAACCCTGTCTTTCAACTCAGGGAACTGAGCAATGCTTTCATACTTGCCGGTGTAATTGATATACTCATAAATTTCATCGCTGATAATTGTAATTTCCGGGTATTTTACAAATACATCTTTCAGCGCCGCAAGTTCCGCTTGGCTATATACCGCACCAGTAGGGTTGCAAGGCGAAGAGAAAATAAATAGCCTGGTTCTATCTGTGATAGCTGCTTCCAGCTTTTCAGGTGTCAATTTGAAATGCTCATCAATGCTACAAGGAATAAACTTGCATACACCTTCTGCAAGCTGCACCAGCGATGCGTAAGTAACCCAGTAGGGTGTTGGAATAATTGCTTCATCGCCTGGGTTAATCAGGCTTAAAATTACATTGGCCAGTACTTGTTTAGCACCGGTACTTACCACTATTTGCTCGGGTGTATAATCGAGGTTGTTATCTCTTTTTAATTTGGTGCAAACAGCCTGTTTTAATTCGGGATAGCCTGCAACAGGCGGGTATTTTGTATAGCCATCATTCATTGCCTGAATAGCGGCATCGTTAATGTGCTGTGGCGTTCTGAAATCGGGCTCGCCAAGGCTAAGGTCAACTACACTCACGCCTTTCGCTTTAAGCTCGCGACTGAGCTTCGCCATCATGATTGTTTGCGGTTCTGTTACTCTATTTAATAAATTAGATAGTTGCATAATAGAATTTGTTGAAATAGTACGCCGCAGCGCTTTTTTAGAAGCAACAAATGTAACAAGTTTAGGCTTAAGATACTAAGGTTAGCTGCTGAAAAGCACGTGATTGATATGCTAATATGTGAAACAAGCTATAGGCTTCAATTAAAAACCGGGCACAAAAAAAGCCGCTTCTTTCGAAGCGACTTTCTATATTATTGAACGTGTAATGCCATAGCTATTGCTATTATCTTTTAGCTGGTCCGCCTGCAGTTGTTCTGCGAGCACCACCGCCAGCGCCACCACCTGGTCCGCGACGGTTACCAGCGCCACCGCCTGGTTTGCCCGGGCCGCCGCTACGTTTTTCTTTTTTATCTTCTTCATCAAGATCCAAACCGCGCATGCGTTCTGAAATCTCTTCTTCTTGCTCTTCTACATCAGTTTCTTTGTTCTGAGCGCGCTCTTCGATACCTTCCAGAATTGCTGCAGTAAGGTAGTTAGTGATGATTGCGATAGATTTAGTTGCATCGTCATTAGCAGGGATAGAGAAGTCTACTTTAGTAGGATCACTATTCGTATCTACCATTGCAAATGTAGTGATACCAAGGCGTTTTGCCTCTGCAAGAGCGATATGCTCGTGGCTGATATCTACCATGAAAATAGCTGCAGGAGTACGGCCCATTTGAGCGATACCACCCAGTACTTTTTCCATTTTTTGTTTGCTACGATCCAAAGTAAGACGCTCTTTCTTAGTAACGCTGTCCAAAGTACCGTCGTTCAGCATTTTTTCGATGTTCTGCATCTTTTTAACGCTCTTACGGATAGTTTGGAAGTTAGTAAGCATACCACCCAACCAACGCTCAGTAACGAAAGGCATATTAGCTTTAGCTGCTGCTTCTGCTACTATTTCTTTAGCTTGTTTCTTAGTAGCTACGAACATGATTTTCTTACCGCTTTTTGCGATAGATTTCAATGCTGCTGCTGCTTCCTCAAGACCGTCAATAGTTTTATTAAGGTCGATGATGTGGATACCGTTTTTCTCGGTAAAGATGTATGGAAGCATTTTAGGATTCCATTTTTTCTTTTGGTGTCCGAAGTGAACGCCTGCTTCCAGCAACTGCTGGTGTAATGATTTATTTTCTTCCATTGTTGGAAAATTGAATGAGTTGATAATAATTAAGTATGTGGTATTTTGTAAGCATGTAAAAAGGTCAAAAGATAAATTCTGGCACTTGATACTAAATACTTGATACCTGAAAAATTAACGTTTAGAGAACTGGAAGCTACGACGTGCTTTTGCTTTACCAAATTTCTTACGTTCAACCACACGTGGGTCGCGGCTCAGCAAGCCTTGTTTTTTCAACGCCGGACGCAATTCAGCATTCACTTCGCAAAGAGCGCGTGCGATACCTAATTTAATTGCCTCAGCCTGACCTTTAGGGCCACCGCCTTGTACGTTTACGTTAATATCATACTGGTCTACTGCTTCAATAGTCTTCAAAGGAAGTTCTACTTGATTTTGCAAATAGATAAGCGTGAAGTAGTTTTTATATTCTTTGCCGTTTACTTTAATTTCACCGGTACCCTTGCTCAGGTATACGCGCGCTACAGCTTCTTTACGACGGCCAACAGTATTTGTCTGTTTTTCCATTTAATTTAGAATGTTATTAGGCCCCTAAAAAGGGCTTAGGGGTTTAGTATTTGAATTCTTTAGGTTGTTGTGCTTTGTGAGGGTGCTCAGCGCCTTCGTAAACAAACAATTTCTTAACCATTTGACGGCCAAGACGGTTTTTAGGCAACATACCTTTTACACCACGCTCAATCATATTGTTTGGGCGACGAGTGATCAATGTTTTTGCCATTTCGATTTTTTGACCACCCGGGTGACCAGTGTAGTGTTGGTATTCTTTATCTTCAAGCTTGTTGCCTGTCAATACGATTTTACCTGAGTTCACAACGATTACATAATCACCGCAATCAAAGTGTGGTGTATAGTAAGCTTTGTTTTTGCCACGTAATACAGCAGCAATTCTGGAGCAAAAACGGCCCAGCGTTTGATTAGTGGCGTCAGCAAGATGCCAGTCGCGCTTTACGATGCTATCGTTAGCCGATTTAGTTTTGTAGCTCAGTTGTTTAAGAGACATTGTAAATACTATTTTTTCTTTTGAGTTTCTATACCGAAGCGCTATGTTATTGCAACATAATTATGCTACGGGAGTGCAAAGGTAAATCGGATGTGGATAACTGCCAAGAAATTCATTAACTTTTTTTGATGTACCGCTATAAGTATATGATTATCAATAAAATTATTGCAGTAAAATTTTAAACACTGCTATTTAATTGGGTTTCGTTTGGATATAAATCCTGTACATATTCTCAAAAACAGCTAAATTTGAAAAAATGTGTAGCAGATTATGAAGCGAATATTCAGTAACTCCCGCAGTGCCTACCAACTTTACCGTAATAGAGCTTCGGTAAGTAATATGATAAAAGATGTTTTCAAAGGTATTTATAGGCCAACGTTACGCACGGTTTTGATTGCGTTGGCAGGGCTCATCTATATTATTTCTCCCATCGACTTTATTCCCGATTTTATACCTGTAGCTGGCTGGGCGGATGATGGCACTATTTTATACCTTGTAATAAAGCAATTGAAGAAAGAGGCAGAGCGCTACGCAACAATGCAAAACAGGCAAAAGTCCTGATGGAATTTTGCCTGTTTATTTTACTTCAAAATATCTACTAAGCCATTGCTTCTACAGGTAATGGCCTTTTTTGTATTGCAATTGGATTTGCCGGTCTTTTACCCATTAACCTGATAAAACGGAAGTGGGAATTAATAGCCGTGCTCATCTTAGGGATGCTGTTATAAGTAATACCAAATTCTTTACACTTAGCTTCAACAATGCTGCTGATGGCAGGGTAGTGCACATGGCTGATACGTGGAAACAAATGGTGCTCCACTTGAAAATTCAAGCCGCCAACATACCAGTTGATGATTTTGCTTTTCGGTGCAAAATTAGCCGTTGTCTTTATCTGATGGATAGCCCACTCGTTTTCAATATGCTTGGTATCAGATGCATCTACATAAGTAAACTCTGTTTCCTCAACCACGTGCGCCAACTGAAACACTATAGATAATGTAAAGCCTAATGCAAAGTGCATAATCAAGAAGCAGGTAAGCCAGTTTACAAATCCGAAAAGATAAATAGGCAATGCCATGTAAAAACCAACGTACAATATTTTACTAACCCAAAAAATTACATGCTCTTTGGTGTCCATTTTAGGCAGGGCCGTAGTGTATACTTTTTTGGATGCGTAAGTAATCGGATCCTTAACCATTATCCAGAAAATAGAGCCCAGCATATATAAAAACGGCAGGTAAATATGCTGATATTTATGTGCAGGCACCCATTTTTGGGTATCGCAGTGGCGAATCATCGGGCTTTTTGCAATATCATCATCCACACCATCTACATTGGTATAAGTGTGGTGAATGATGTTATGTTTTTGCTTCCAGAAATAGGCATTTCCACCTAAAGCATTCAAGGTTAAACCCAATATTTCGTTTACCCATTTTTTGCTCGAATAGCTGCCATGACAAGCATCGTGCATCACATCAAAGCCAATACCGGCAAGCGTTATACCAAATAGAATACTAAAACCTATTGCAGCCCATCCCGACATCGGTACCACCATAAGTGATATGTACAAAGCGGCTGCGGTAACCAGCAGTATTATTGTTTTGGTATACAGCTTCCAATTCCCCGTTTTCTTCAGGTTATTGGTTACAAAATAGTCATCAACTGCCTTTTTCAACGATGGGAAAAAGGTCGCATTTTTATTATTATAAGTTACTTTAGGCATAAATTAAAACACACTGTTTATCTGCTGCTACAAAAAATCCCTTACTTTTTTGATAAGGGATTGAATCGCCTCAAAATTACGAAAAATATATGGTTTGGAAATATTTGCACATAAGAAAGACTATTTCTTAACAATAGACAATCAGACTGGGATTTACCCCTATTTGATAAACGAAATGTTTTTCTCGGTATTGTTACCACACCAAACCATAAAACTATAAATAGAATATAGCCTGCGACTAAAAAGCCGCAGCAAAAAAATAGCGTACTGCCATAGAGAAAAGCCACTATATTTATTACATTTGCTTGTATAAAAATGCGGCTTTATGGAGCAAGAAAAAATAAATATTTTGTTTGTGGATGACGAGGAGAACAACTTGTTTTCTTTTAAGGCAAATTTCAGGATAAAATACAATGTGCACACGGCTATAAGTGGCGAGGATGGCCTGAAAATCTTGCAGGAAAAGCCCATTGATATCATTATTACCGACCAGAGAATGCCTAATATGACAGGCGTCGAATTTTTGAGCAAAGCATTGGAAACACATCCCGAGCCGATGCGTATATTGCTTACCGGATTCGCAGATATGAATGCCGTAATTGACGCAGTTAATAAGGGTAAAATATATCACTACCTGAGTAAGCCCTGGAATGAAAAAGAACTGGATGATACGATACAGCGAGCATTCAAAGAATACCAGGCTAATAAAGAAATTAAAAAGGCCAACGAAAATCTTACCATGTCGAATGACCAGCTTGAATTTTTACTAAGACAAAAATTGCTTTCCTGATGGAAAGCAATTTTTGTTTACAGCTATTTTCAAAATAGTCATTGTTTAGATAATCGTTCGGATGCTTGGTATCGTCACTATAAATTTAGTGCCTATGCCTAATTCGGATTCTACTTTTATTCCGCCATTTAACTTTAGCAGCGCAGATTTCAGATTATAAAGCCCAAAGCCGAAGCCGCCCTCCTGCGAAGTAGAGCGGTAAAACAGGTCAAAGATATCATTGACATCCGACTCCGGAATTCCCACGCCATTATCAGCAACGGTAATAACCGCCGTGTTCATATTCGATACAACTGATAGTTTTACATACTTGTCCGTAGCATCCTTTCGCTGAAACTTCACCGCATTACTCAGTAAGTTGGTTAGTATCAGTTTCAACGATATTTCATCACTAAAGAAAGGTTGCGATTGGTCGACATCTACTTCCAGTTTGATATTGCTGGCAAGATCGTAAGTGCTGTAAATATCTTTTTGATCATTGGCAATGCGTTCAAAATCTACCTCGACTATTTTAAGTTCGCCGCGCTGCACGTTGTAATAGTCGTGCATATTGAGGATGAACGTATCCAACTTTTTAACCGACTTTTCCATCAACGTCAGTATGTCTTTAATATCGCCAATACTGTCAAGGTCGTGCGCAAAGTTAATAGCCGTAATGAGACCTATGATAGGCCCACGAATATCGTGACTAACACTATAGGCAAACTTATCCAGCTCTACATAAGCCTTTTGCAGCTCTTCATTTTTGATAGAGAGCATAGAGTTGGCTATATAGAATTTATTAGCCTCTTCAATGCAGGACATGATGTCGACATTGCTCCAGGGCTTGCGCACGTAACGGAAAATATTGCCCTTGTTGATAGCATCAATCACCGCTTCTACATCTGTATAAGCCGTAATCAGAATGCGCACCGGTAGCGGAAAGTCGCTTCTTATTTCATCAAAGAAATCCACACCTGTTTTATCAGGCATACGCTGATCGCAAAAGATGATGCGGATGTCAAGATTCTCCGCAAGTATTTTTACAGCCTCGGTAGTATTGAGCGCTGTAAAAATGGTGTAATCCATACGGAACGCGGCTTTGAACCCTAAAAGGTTATGCGGTTCATCGTCGATATAAAGAATTTTAATTTTTTCTGCCATGGTTTGTTTTATGGTTGTAGTCTATTAGCAAAATTTAGTTGTGTCGTTGATTGTTATATGATTTCGTTGGTTTGTCTTATTGGAAATTGCATGGTAAACTCTGTGCCTTCGCCCAAAGTTGATTCAATTAATATTTGTCCGTTGTGCTTGCGCAAAGTATTATAGGCGATGGACATGCCCAATCCCGTGCCTTCGCCCACTTCTTTAGTCGTGAAGAAAGGTTCAAAGATTTTCTTCTTGGTAGCCTCGGTCATACCGGTGCCGTTGTCGGCTATTTTTATCAGAATGTCCGAATCTTTGCGAAGCGTTGTTATGATTAGTGTTCCGCCTGGTTCTTCGCCAAATTTTGAACGTATAGCGTGGATAGCATTCGTTATAATATTGAGAAAAACCTGATTGAGCTTGCCCGGATAACACTCTGCCAAAGGCAGGTCGCCATATTTTTTTACAACCTCAATATTACCCAGTAAATTGTTGATGATAACGATGGTCGATTCTACACCTTCATTGATATCGGCTATTTTCAGGTCGTCTTCATCCACACGCGAAAATATGCGTAAACCTTTTACAATCTCTGCGGTACGCGAAGCCCCTTCGTTGATGCCTTTCAGCAGATGATCGAGTTCCATTTTCAGGTAGTCGAAATCAGTTTCCTCTTTAAATGAATTTATCTTCTTCTTTTTATCTTCTAAAGAAATAGTATCATCCAGCCCTATTTTTTCTATAGTTTCAATGGCATCAAGCAGCATACCTACATCGCGTTTCAGCGGGGAAACGTTGCTGGTAACGAAGTTGATAGGATTGTTTATCTCGTGCGCTATACCCGCAGTCAACTGTCCGAGCGATGCCATCTTCTCCGACTCTACCAGTTGCGACTGCGCCTGCTTCAATTCATCAAGTGTAATATTGAGCTCATCGTTAGATACTTTTAAATCGTACGTGCGTTCATCCACCCGTATTTCGAGCTCTATATTTCTCTCTTCTATAATGCGTAGGTTTTCTTTGGCCATGGTTATAGTTGCTGCCTGTAGGATGTTGATTTTATCTGCAAGGGCAAATGAAAGCAAGATAACCTGTACCGCCGAACCTGTTAATAATACCGTTGCGGTAAAAATGTTGTAAGGCATCAAGTTAAGGTCTCTTAACGCAAAAATGATAATCGCCATCATAAACAACGACCAGCTCAGGAAATAGAACCTTGCCTGCTTGTATCCTTTTCGTACCATCACTCCCGTAGTATACAGAATGAATATAGCTACCAGCATTTGCGTTGGTTGCATAAGCTTAAATGCGGTAACATGATAACCTGCTAAAGCCAATAATACGACTATACCATACACAGTGAAAAATACATAGAAGATACGATTTAGCTTAGGTACATTTTTTCTGGTTTGCAAAAATACCTGCATGAAAATAATACCCGCAACGCTTACCATACACGTTAGAATATAGGTACTTTTTTGCGCCAGCCAAGGTGTATTGGGCCATAGATACTGAAAGGTATAACCCATATAATCAGACTGCGTGAGCGCAACCAAAAACGTATGAACGACATACCAGATATAGCTTCTATCATCTTTAATGCTGAACATCAAAAAGGCATTGTAAAAAAACATGCAGGACATAATGCCCAGATAGATGTAGAAAACTGAGTTTTTTTCGTTAAGAAAATCCTGCATACGCAACTTGCGTGCGGCGATTATAGGCACTACAAGTGGTGTTCCTCCTTTTAACTGAACATAACAAATAGCACTATCGCCATCCGGTATTTCCAACTCGTAAATATAGTCGGGCGAATGTACCTCGCGATGAGAAAAAGGGAATCTCATTCCCGATGAAGAGATAAGCTTAAAATTACCTGATTTGTCACTCTGGTAAAGCTTTACATACGAGAGGGTGGGCTGGTCTATATTAAGTGAAATTCGTTTTGATCCCGTTTGATTTACCAATGGTATTTTTATCCAGAAATAGTCATCAGATAAACCGAAGTTGAGTACTTTGTTTTTATTAATTGTAAAGGCAGACTTACTGACTACCTCTTCTATACTGCTGCTGTCGTGCGTTGCAACGTAAGCGATGTTATTGCCAATCAGTTGTTGTTCATCTCGGGTAATGACATTGTACTGCTGCGCAAATACAGCATTGCCAGTGGTCAAAAGGCTGATAAGAAACAGAAAAATGGTTGTAGTTGTTCTTATCATAGTGTTGCTTTTTCTAAATTCAGGTTTAGGGTAAAATGGAAAGTGTCTTTCGGGCCTATTTCAAAATTCTCCTGAAAAGGCTTGGCTGCAAATTCGTCTATTTTGGTTCTATAATCGTCTTGAGCGTTGGGCAGATTTTCTAAATCTTTTACAAGCAACGCTGTTGCTATAAGGTCTAATTTAGGATAATTGAAAGTACCACGGCTACCTACCGATTCTTCTATCTCAAAACCCGCAGCCTGACACATTGCCACTGTATAAGGCGCACAGAGTACAAATAGCGAACTCATCTGCAATCGCTTTGCCATGGCCACGCCCAGTTTGGTAAGCAATGTACTGAAACCCCGGCCGGCAATGGCTTTGGAGTTCCACAGGCCGCACAGTTCGCCGGTAACGCCTTCCGTTTTATACTGCTCTGTAAGTTTATAAATGTTGTCATCAACCAGGCTTACCGCCTCTTCAATCGGCAGGCGCGCATGGCTATTCGCGATGTGTATGCGCTCGCCACCATAGGTTTCGCTGCCATCTTCCGATTCTATCAATATCACATATACCCCGGGATTATGAAACCAACTAAGGTTTGCGGTCGTCACTTTTGTAACGCCGTATTCCAATAATACATTCAAATGTCCATCAGCAAATTTCTTGCAGGATGCAGGATCGTCTATTGCTCTAAATGCCCTAATTCTATACATCTGTTGATAATTTTTTGTTTGTAGTAATAATAGTTTATCAACCCTGCTGATTCCTGCCTTTACAGAAAACCTCTAATTGCTTCGTCTATATTCTATGTTCTTATTTTATTGTGTATCTCAACCTTTTACTAATAAATGTTGCAGTTCTTTTCGCAACGATTTTACCGCCGGCTCATCTGCAACAGCCAGCCTGAAAATGAATACAGGCTTGCCTTGTAGCTGCGGCAGCAAATTATTAAATCGCTCCTGCAACTTTAAAATTTCATCTTTGAAATAGCCTGTCAGTTCGCTATCGCTATCGTCATTCGCGCGCGCAGCCAAAAATATATATTGCGAAATAGGCTGCAAAGCAATACCGCTGATATTTGCCGTTATCCATAACCTTTCCACGGCTTGTCCGCCCATCAGGAAATCGTCCGGCCTGTTATCATTCATACAGACAACACCGAGCGCAGATGCTGATGCTACTGCTTTTTTCGCCATTTTTTTCAAGGCAGCGCCACCTTTTACCGACCTTAAAAATGCAATTGCTTCTGCATCCGAAGCTACTTTCAAAGCCAGTATTTCTGCCTTACTTACGCCAAGCGTTGCCACATCCATACCATCACGTTTCTCCTTATTTTCTTCTTCAGTCCAGCG
>PJTT01000474.1_pt1 | contig 28704 bp, 20 predicted proteins | sample 1512261 | NCBI WGS metagenome assembly PJTT01 (sample SAMN08177685, study PRJNA422409) | Soil metagenome, whole genome shotgun sequencing project. | isolation source: Soil (2) enriched on wood chips | place: USA: Madison | collected 2015-01-15
AGGCCTCGGTGACCGAGGACATGACCGGCGCGATCGCAGACGCGATCAACTACGCCGTGGACGAACTGCGCCACCTGGTGACCACCATCAACGACACCTCGGCCAAGGTCGCCGTGTCCACCCAGGAAACCCAGGCCACCGCGATGCAGCTGGCGGAGGCCGCCGGCCACCAGGCCAACCAGATCACCTCGGCCTCGGACCGCATCGGCGAAATCGCAGCGAGCATCGAACAGGTGTCGCGCAACTCGGCCGAGTCGGCCGACGTGGCACAGCGTTCGGTGGTCATCGCCGCCGAGGGTGCTGGCGTGGTGCGCGAAACCATCCAGGGCATGGACCAGATCCGCGACCAGATCCAGGAAACCTCCAAGCGCATCAAGCGCCTGGGCGAGTCCTCGCAGGAGATCGGCTCGATCGTGGAACTGATCAACGACATTTCCGAGCAGACCAACATCCTGGCGTTGAACGCCGCCGTGCAGGCCGCATCGGCCGGTGAAGCCGGTCGCGGTTTCGCGGTCGTGGCCGACGAAGTGCAGCGCCTGGCAGAACGTACCTCGGGTGCGACCCGACGCATCGAAAACCTGGTCCAGGCCATTCAGGCCGATACCAACGAAGCGGTCACCTCGATGGAACAGACCACCGCCGAAGTGGTGTCCGGTGCGCGCCTGGCCGAGGACGCCGGCACCGCACTGACCGAGATCGAGCGCGTGTCCAACGCCCTCAATACCCTCATCAAGAACATCTCCATCGCCGCCCAGCAGCAGTCCGCGGCGGCCTCGGACATCACCCGCACGATGGGCGTGATCCGCCAGATCACCGGCCAGACCTCGCAGGGTGCCGGTCAGACCGCCGAGTCGATCGGCCACCTGGCGCAGTTGGCGGCCGACCTGCGTCGTTCGGTCGCCGACTTCAAGCTGCCGGCGTGACGCGGGCAGGGCGGCGAGCAAGGAATCATTCGATGAAGCATTTCCATTTCCCACGCCAGAATGCGCGCGGCCTCCGCGCGGCGGCGACCGGAGCGCGTCCATGAGCAGCCTGCGCGATGCGATGAGCCATGCAGCGCTGGGCTGGGTCAAGCCGGAGCTGGACGAGACCCTGCGCCAGGTGCGCCACGAGGTCGAGTACTTCGCCGAGGACCCGGCTGACGGCAGCCGCATGCGCATCTGCGCCGGCTACCTGCACCAGGTGCAGGGCACCCTGCGCATGGTCGAGCTGTATGCCCCGGCGATGGTGGCCGAGGAACTGGAACAGCTGGCCGTGGCCGTCGGCGAAGGCCGCGTGGCCGACCGCGACGAGGCCTGCGCCACGCTGATGCGCGGCAGCGTGCTGCTGCCCGATTACCTGGAACGCCTGCAGAACGGCCACCGCGATATTCCCATCGTGCTGATGCCGCTGCTGAACGAGATCCGCGCCGCGCGTGGCGAGGAGGGCGTGAATGACAGCGTGCTGTTCGCCTTTGCACCGGACAGCGTCAGCGCCACCGAAGCCGAGCTGGACCACGCCCGTGGCAGCCTGAGCGGCCGCAACCGCGAGCTGCTCGACACCGTCGGCAGCGCGGTCAAGGAAGAACTGCTGCAGGTCAAGGATGCCCTGGACCTGCACCTGCGCACCGGCGGTACGCCGCAGCAGCTGCAGGAACAGGTGACCAAGCTGGGCGCCGTCGGCGATACGCTGGGCATGATGGGCCTGGGCGCTGCCCGCAGCGTGGTCGCGCAGCAGCGCGATGCGTTGCTGGCCGTGGTCGAAGGCCGCCAGCAGATCGACGAAGACATGCTGCTGGATATCGCCGGCGCACTGCTCTATGTCGACGCGTCGCTGGACGACCAGGTCGCCCATCTGGGCGCCGGTGGCAGTGGCGAGGATGACCCGAGCGCGGTGGAGAACCGGCGCACGGTGGAAGTGCTGGCGCACGAGGCGATCGCCAATTTCGCCGCCGCCCGCGAGCATTTCGTCGCGTTCATCGAAACCAGCTGGAACCATGCCGAACTGCAGGACGTGCCGCGCCTGCTGGGCGACGTGTCCGGTGCGCTTCGCATGCTCGACCTGGGCACCGCCGCCGATTACCTGCGTGGCGTGCAGCAGTACATCGAGGCCGAACTGATCGGCCGCCAGCGCGTGCCCAGTGGCCGCCAGCTGGACACGCTGGCCGATGCCATGGCCAGCCTGGAGTACTACCTGGAAGCGCTGCGTGACCGCCGCCCGGGTCGCGAAGACATTCTCGACATCACCCGCAGCAGCCTGGAAACCCTGCGCTACTGGCCGCTGCCCGAGCGCGCCAGCGCCGGCGCCGAGGCCGAGGCCGAGGCCGACACGGTGCAGCCCATCGTGCGCGAAGGGGTGGCAGTGGCCGCCGCGCCGCTGCAGCTGGATCCGGTGGAGATCGACGTGCAGCCTGCCGCACCGGCGCCGGGCGAGGTCCCGCCGTCGCTGCCGGACTTCACCTTCGATCCGCTGCCTGCTGCGCCGGTGGCCGACAACAGCCTGATGTTCGGTGCGCTGGGCGGGCAGGACACTGCCGCCACCCCGGAACAGGCTGAACCGGCGTCGTTGTTGTTCGCCGCTTCCACTGCGCCGGCACCGAGCGTGCCGCAGTGGGAACTGGGCAGCCACGAGCCTGCGCCCGCCGCCGATGAGCGCGCGCCGACCTTCAACAGCTTCGATCCGGTCAGCTTCGACTCGGTCAGCTTCGACCCGGTGGGCGCCGAGCACGTGCAGGCGGCTCCGCAGTGGTCGCTGTCCGAGGTGGCCGATGCACAGGCCGATGAGGGCGACGCGCTGGTGCTGGAAGACAGCGTCGAGGACTTCGGCGTTGCCGCGCTGGACGAAGCCGCCACGGGCGCTTCGCTGGAGCTTTCCGCTGCCCCGGCGTTCGACCCGGTGGCCGCCGAGCATGACGCCCCGGCGATGCTGGACGATGTGGTGTTCCACTTCGACAACAGCGCCCTGGACAACGCCGATGACGTGCTGTCGCTGCAGGCGATGGAAACGCTGTCGCTGGACGAGGAACTGGACGCGCCGCAGCCGGTGGTCGAGTTCGCCGACGCCGTCGAGGCTGCGCCGGTCGAAGCACTGGCGCCTGCCGCGACCATCGAGCCGGTCGAGCACATCGACATGGCCGACGTCGCTGCCGAGGCTGCGCCGGTCGAAATGATCGAAGCCCTGGCCGCTGCCGAGACCGGCGCGGACGAGGGCCTGGCGACCGTTGCGGCACCTGCCGCGACCGTGTCCCTGGTCGACGTCGATACCATTGCGCCGATCGATTTCAGCGAGGCCGACGCGCAGTTCTTCGCTGAACTGAGCGCCGCGGCCGCCGAATTCGACCCGCAGGCCGCACCGGCCGCACCGGTTGCCGACGTCGCCGCCGAGGCCGTCGAAGCGGCCGGTTTCGAGGCCGGTTTCGACGATGACGCCGAGAACATCGACCAGGACATCCGCGAGGTGTTCCTGGAAGAGTTCGACGACGAGATGGGCAATCTCGGTGCGCTGCTGCCGGCCTGGCGCATGCAGCCGGACAACATGGACCGGCTGCGCCCGATCCGCCGCGTCTTCCACACCCTCAAGGGCAGTGGCCGCCTGGTCGGCGCCCGTACCCTGGGCGAATTCGCCTGGAAGATCGAGGGCATGCTCAACCGCGTGCTCGAGGGCAAGCGTGCAGCCACCCCGGCCGTGCTGGCGATGGTCGACCACGCCAACGCCGCGCTGCCGCAGCTGAACGCCGCGCTGCGCGATGGCCAGCGCGTCACCGTCGATCTGCAGGCAATGCAGGCCATTGCCGATCGCGTTGCCGCAGGTGAGGAAACTTTCTACGTGCCGCTGCCGGTTGCCGCTGCACCGCAGCCGGCCGTGCCGGCCGAGGTCGAGGCGTTTGCCGCCGAGCCCGTGGCCGAGCCGGTCGGTACCCCGGCCAACATCGACAGCGTGCTGCGCGAGATCCTGGAAGCCGAGGTGGACGTCCACCTGGCAACGCTGCAGCAGTGGCTGCAGTCGGCGCAGCAGGCCGAGCAGCCGGTGAACGATGCGCTGCTGCGCGCCGTGCACACCATGAACGGCGCCTTCGCGATGACCGAAGTGCCGGAGATCACCGCCGTCACCGGCGCTGCCGAGTCCTACATCAAGCGTGCGCTGGCCGCCGAGGTCGTGCCGGGCGCCGAGGCGCTGGGTGCGTTGCAGGCGACCGCGCAGGCGATCAGCGCGACCATGGAGGCGCTGCAGGCTGAGCAGCCGCGCATCGCACCGCAGGCCGAGCTGGCGCAGCGCCTGCAGGCGCTGGCCGCTGAGCTGCCGGAAGCACGCTGGCCGATGGTCGGCCTGGACCTGGACGACGACGAGCTGGACGGGATCGAAGCCGACGTCGCCGCTGTCGAAACGCCGGTCGAAGCCGAGGTCGAACCCGAACCCGAAGCCGAAGCCGAAGCGGTCGAAGCACCGATCGAGGCGCCCGCTGAAACCACCGGTCTGGCGCTGGCGGAGGAACCGGACGCAGCGGCCATGGCCGAGGCTGTGGTCGACACCGACACCGACACCGACACCGACACCGACACCGCACCGGACATCGGTCTGGCTGCCGCCGAACTGACTGGTGGCGAAGACCTGTCGCGCTACTTCGACGCCGGCTGGCCGTCGATGCCGGAGGCGGCCGCAACGCTGCCGACGGCGACCGCCGAGGCAGGCACCGTAGAGACCCCCGAAATCATCGAAACCGCGCAGGACGCGGTGGATGTCGCGCCGGTGGCGATCGACGTCGATGCCGCCGGTCTCACTGCCGTCGACGATCTGTCGCCCTACCTGGACGCCAGCGCGCTGCCTGTGGACGACCGGGATCCGGAAGACGCCGAGGTTGCGGCGGAGAATGACGCAATTGCCTCGGAAGCGCCGACGCAGGCGCCGGTCATCGAAGAAGCCGATGAAGACATCGAGGCACTGGCGCTCGACAGCGACGCATCCAGCCTTCAGGATGAAATGGCTGTGCCGGGCTTCGCAGAACCGGTCTCGCTGGAAGCCGCGCTCGACGCCGGCCTGCACGTGATCGAGGAAGAACAGGCGCAGGACGAGGACGGCCAGTGGCCGGTGCTCGGCCTGCAGGCCAGCGAACTCGCGCCGGGCGAGGCGGAAGCCTTTGCCGAGGATGCGGACGTCGGCGGGGAGGCGGCGGTCGGTGAAGGAGAGAGCGCCGACCTGCCGTCCCCGGCGACGGTGAATGACGACGTGTCGACCGATGCCGTGGCCGATGCCGCCGCGCCGGTGCGCCTGTTCGAGATGGAAGAGGCACCGGGTCACAGCCAGGATGCCGTCGTGCATGCGCCTGAAGTGGTCGCCGTTGAAGCTGAGGCCGTCGAAGCCGTGGAAGCCGTCGAAGCAGACGCCGAACAGCTCGACTTCAGCATCTATGACCGCGAGCTGGTCGACATCTTCGTCGAGGAAGGCAAGGACCTGCTCGACCACTGCGATGGACTGATCAGCGAGCTGCGCGATGCACCGCAGGATCGCGAAGTGGTGGCCGGGCTGCAGCGCGACCTGCACACGCTCAAGGGCGGTGCACGCATGGCCGGCATCAATGCCATCGGCGACCTCGGCCACAGCATCGAATCGCTGCTGGAAGCCGTGGCCGCCGGCCGCACCGAGATCGAGCGCCGCGACGTGCAGCTGCTGGAGCGGGGCTTCGACCGCCTGCACCAGCTGCTCACCCGCACCGGCGACCACCGCGTGGTCGAGCCGGCGCAGGATCTGGTGGAGGCCTTCGAGGCCCGCACCCGCAGCGACGCCGCCGTTGCCGCCAGCACCAGCGCAGGCATCGCCGAGGAGGCCTTCGAGGCACCGGTTGCCGCCGCGCCGCTGGCCCTGGCCGACGCACCGCTGTCGGCACCGCTGCCGGTGGAAGGCACGCCTGACGAAGATCCGCTGGCCCGCCCGCAGCAGGAACAGGTGCGCGTGCGCGCCGACCTGCTCGACCGCCTGGTCAACCATGCCGGTGAAGTGGCGATCTACCGCTCGCGCCTGGAGCAGCAGCTGGGTGCCTTCCGTGGCGCCATGGGCGAACTGGAGCGCACCAATGCGCGACTGCGCGACCAGCTGCGCCGCCTCGATCTGGAAACCGAAGCGCAGATCGTCGCCCGCTACCAGCGCGAGCAGGACCAGGCCGACCAGAAGTTCGATCCGCTGGAACTGGACCGCTTCTCCACCCTGCAGCAGCTCAGCCGCGCGCTGAACGAGTCCGCAGCCGACTTGGGTGGCCTGCAGGGCGTGCTGGACGATCTGTCGCGCCAGTACGACTCCCTGCTGCAGCAGCAGTCGCGCGTCAGCTCGGAACTGCAGGACGGCCTGATGCGTGCGCGCATGGTGCCGTTCGACGGCCTGGTGCCGCGCCTGCGCCGTGTCGTCCGCCAGGCGGGCATGGACACCAGCAAGCAGGTCCACCTGACCCTGGAAGGTACCCACGGCGAACTGGACCGCAACGTCCTGGACCGCATGGTCGCGCCGCTGGAACACATGCTGCGCAACTCGGTGGCCCATGGCCTGGAAGCACCGGAACAGCGTCGCGCCGCCGGCAAGCCGGAAGAAGGCGAGATCGCCATCCGCCTGCACCGCGAAGGCTCGGAAATCGTGCTGGAAGTGGCCGATGACGGTGCCGGCCTGGACCGCGAGGCGATCCGCCGCCGTGCCATCGACCGTGGCCTGCTGGCCGCCGACGCCGCGCCGAACGAACAGGAACTGGACAACCTGATCTTTGCCTCCGGTTTCACCACCGCCGACCAGGTGAGCCAGCTGGCTGGCCGTGGCGTGGGCATGGACGTGGTGCGCAACGAAGTGCGCCAGCTCGGCGGCTCGGTCGACATCCAGTCGGTGCGTGGCCAGGGCGTGCGCTTCACCCTGCGCCTGCCGCAGACGCTGGCCGTCACCCAGGCCGTGTTCGTGCAGATCGGCGAAACCACCTTTGCCGTGCCGGTGGCGTCGGTCAGTGGTATCGGCCGCCTGTCGCGCGAGCGGTTCGAAGCCGCCGACAGCAGCTACCGCTACAGCGGCGAAGACTATCCGCTGTACGACCTGGGCAGCCTGGTCGGGCAGGCCCCGGCGCGTGCCGACGGCCAGGACCAGGTGCCGCTGCTGCTGGTCCGTGCCGGCGACCTGCGTGCCGCCGTGGCGATCGACCAGGTGCTGGGCAACCGCGAAATCGTGGTGAAGCCGGTCGGCCTGCAGATCGCGTCGGTGCCCGGCATCTACGGTGCCACCATCACCGGCGATGGCCGCGTGGTGGTCATCCTCGACGTGGCACCGCTGGTGCGCCGTTACCTGGCCAACCCGATCGCGCCGGTGCAGGAAAACGCACCGCGCCAGGACCGCCAGGTACCGCTGGTGATGGTGGTCGACGATTCGCTGACCATGCGCAAGGTCACCGGCCGCATCCTGGAGCGCCACAACTTCGAGGTCAGCGTCGCCCGCGACGGTGTCGAAGCACTGGAGCAGCTGGAAGAACGCGTGCCCGACCTGATGCTGCTGGACATCGAAATGCCGCGCATGGACGGGTACGAGCTGGCCACCGCGATGCGCGCCGACCCGCGCTACAAGGACGTGCCGATCGTGATGATCACCTCGCGCAGCGGCGACAAGCATCGCCAGCGCGCCTTCGAGATCGGCGTGCAGCGCTACCTGGGCAAGCCGTACCAGGAGCTGGACCTGATGCGTAACGTGTATGACCTGCTGGGGATCGCCCGTGTCCGTGAGTGACGTCAATCCGGTTCCGGCCGTTGCCCTGCTGGCCCGCCCGGGCGCAGCACGCGAGCGCCTGCGCGAAGCGCTGGCCCATGCCGATGTGCAGATCGTGCTGGAAGATGATCCGGTCACGCTGGAGCCGCAGGCGCTGGCCGATGCCCATCCGCAGTTCGTGGTGATCGCCCTGGAAGCGGCCATCGAAGACGCGCTGGAGCGCCTGGAGCCGGCATTGTCGGCACCGGGCCTGACCCTGGTGTTCGACGAGGCCGAACTGGCCGCGCGCCGCGATGGCTGGGAAGCGCAGCGCTGGGGCCGCCATCTGTCGGCCAAGCTGCACGGCCACCAGCAGGTGCTGCCGCCGGGCGCCGAAGACGAACCCAGCCTGCAGCTGGAACCGGGCCGGCCTTCGCCGCCGCCGGTGCCGCCGAAGGACGAGGTACTGCACGCGCACATGGAACAGGCCCAGGACTGGGCCGGCGATGTGCCCGCCGACAGCCTGTACGCACCGCCGACGCCGTCGCCCACGTTTGCCGAGCCGGTGTCGCTGGAACAGCACCTGGCGGCCCTGCAGGCGCTGCCGCCGGAGCCGGCCGCTGATGCAGCCGAGGCACCCGCTGCCGACGTCCCCGTGCCGCCGCCGGTGTCCTTCGATCACACCGCCTGGTCGCTGGTTGACGAGGCCGCCGATGCGCCCGCCGCCGTGCCCGCGCGCAACGAGCCGCCCGCAGTGCCGTCCTTCGAGACCGGCCACCTGAGCCTGGTCGACCTGGATGCCGGCCTGCCGGCCGGCGCGCGCGCCGGCTCGCTGCTGGTGCTGGCCGGCATTGGCGGTCCCGATGCGCTGCGCCGCCTGCTGGGCGCGCTGCCGACCGGGCTGGCCGTGCCGGTGCTGGTGCACATGCGCCTGGACGGTGGCCGCTACGGCAACCTGGTCAAGCAGATGGCGCGGGTTTCGCCGCTGCCGGTGCAGCTGGCCGAAGCCGGCCAGCGCGCAACGCCGGGCGAAGTCCACATCCTGTCCGACGACATCGGCGTGCGTGCCGCCGCCGATGGCCTGCATTTCCAGACCGATCCGCTGGGTGTATCGATTGCCGGCCTGCCGGCCGAACACAGCGCCTTGATCCTGCTCAGTGGTGCCGACCTGGCCCATGTCGGCCCGGCGCTGGACCTGGCCGCCGCCGGTGCCTGGGTGGCCGGGCAGGTGGGTGAAGGCTGCTATGACCCCGCCGCGGCGACCGCCGTGGTGGCTGCCGGCATGGTCGCCGGCGAACCGCAGGAACTGGCGCAGGCCATCGCCGCGCGCTGGGGCGTGGACGAGGACAACGGAGAGACGCCATGAGCTACGCAAGCAACGATGAAATCCGTGGCGTCCTGATCCAGTCCGGTGGCGAACGCGTGCTGCTGCCCAATGCCACGGTGGCCGAAATGATGTCGCGCGTGCCGGTCGAACCGGTGGCCGACGCACCGCGCTGGCTGGTCGGGCAGATCGCCTGGCACGGCTGGCAGGTGCCGCTGCTGTCCTTCGCCCGCCTGTCCGGCCTGGGCGATGAAGTGGTGGGTGGCCACAACAAGGTGGTGGTGCTGAAGGCCCTCAGCGGCAACGCACAGCGCCCGTACTACGCGCTGCTGACACAGAACTTCCCGCAGCTGATTGCCGTGCCGCGTGACGGCCTGCTGGCCGACGCTTCGGAAGAAACCCTGCCGGACATCGTGCACATGCGCGTGCTGCTGGGTGAACGCAGCGCGCTGCTGCCGAACCTGGACGCGCTGGAATCCGCGCTGGATTCGCTGGCCGCCTGACCACCAGACGGTAGTGCCGGCCGCTGGCCGGCAACCTCATCATTGCGTGGATGCCGGCCAGCGGCCGGCACTACCGCGCTGCCCGCGCTTCGGTAGATGCCGACCTTGGTCGGCACGCCGCAGGCGTTGGCCTTACCCCAGATCCCCCAGCCGCGCCTGCAACGCTGCAATCGCAGCCAGGCCGGCGGTTTCGGTGCGCAGGATGCGCGGGCCCAGCTGCAGCCCCTGGAAACCGGCCGCCGCCAGCTGGTCGCGATCACGCGGCGACCAGCCACCTTCCGGACCGATCGCAATGACGATGCCACCGGACGGCGCGGCCTGCAGCGTCGACAGCCGGTGCGCGCCCTGCGGGTCCAGCGTCAGCCGCAGCGTATCGGCCGGCAGCGCCGCCGCTGCCTGGGCCAGCGACAGCGGCGGGCCCACCTGCGGAATGCGCGCACGCCCGGACTGGCCGCACGCCGAGGTCACCACGTTGTTCCAGTGCGCCACGCGCTTTTCCGCACGCGCCGCATCCAGCTTCACCTCGGTGCGCTCGGCATTCACCGGCACGATGGCGCCCACGCCCAGCTCGGTGGCCTTCTGCAGGATCAGGTCCATCTTCTCGCCACGGGCGATGCCCTGCAGCAGGGTGATCACCAGCGGCGATTCGTTGTCCACGGCCTGCACCGCGTCGATGCGTACCTGCACCTCGCGCTTGCCGGCCACGGTCAGCGTCGCGCTGTAGTCGTGGCCATCGCCGTTGAACAGCACGCAGGCATCGCCTTCGCGCAGGCGCATCACCCGCACCAGGTGGTTGGCCGTCTCTTCCGGCAGGGTCACGGTCTGGCCGCTGTGCAGCGCCAGGTCGATGGGGCAGCGGGTCACGCGCATGCAATCGCCTCGTCGATGGCTGCCAGCGTGGTATGTGCCAGCAGCTCCAGTTGTTCGTCATCCACGCAGTAAGGTGGCATCCAGTACAGCACGTCGCCCAGCGGGCGCAGTACCACGCCGCGCTTCAGCGCGGCCTTGTAGGCGTGCAGGCCAAGCCGCAGCGCCGGGTTGAACGGCGTGCGCCGGTTGCCGTCGCGCGACAGTTCGAAGGCCACCACCATGCCGGCCTGGCGCACATCGGCCACGTGCGGGTGGTCGGCGAAGGGCGCGGCCAGCGTGGCCATCACCGCGGCGGTGCCACGGTTGCGGGCGATCACGTCCTCGTCGCGGAAGATATCCAGCGTGGCCAGTGCCGCCGCACAGGCCAGCGGATTGCCGGTGTAGCTGTGCGAATGCAGGAAGGCGCGTTCGCGGGACTCATCCAGGAAAGCGTCATACAGCGCCTGCGTGGCCAGCACCGCGGCAAGGGGCAGGAAGCCCCCGGTCAGGCCCTTGGACAGGCACATCAGGTCGGGCATCACCCCGGCCTGTTCACAGGCGAACAGCGTGCCGGTGCGGCCGAAGCCGGTGGCGATCTCGTCGGCGATCATGAATGCGCCGTGCGCATCGCACAGTTCGCGCACGCGCTGCAGGTAGACCGGGTCGTGCATGCGCATGCCGCCGGCGCATTGCAGGCGCGGCTCCAGGATCACCGCGCAGATCTCGCCGGGGTGCTGGTCGAACAGGGTGGCCAGGCCATCGGCGGCCTGCCGCGCACGGTCGGCCGCGCTCTGGCCCGGTTCGGCCAGGTAGGCATCGGGGGAGGGCGCGAACAGGCCCTCGGCCAGCAGCGGCGCGTACACGCGGCGGTACAGCGGGATGTCGCCCAGCGCCAGCGCCCCCAGGGTCTCGCCGTGGTAGCCGTTTTCCAGCGCGATGAAGCGCGTGCGCTGGGTCTCGCCGCGGTTCTGGAAGTACTGGAACGCCATCTTCAGCGCCACTTCCACCCCGGCCGAGCCGTTGTCGGCGTAAAAGACCTTGGCCAGCGGCGCGCGGCCGGGCTGGCGCGGCGCCAGCGCCAGCAGGCGTTCGGCCAGGGTGATCGCCGGTTCATGGCTGAACCCGGCCAGCATCACCTGTTCCAGCTGCCCAGCCTGGGCGGCGATGGCCGCGCCGATGCGCGGTTCGGCATGACCGAACAGATTCGTCCACCAGCTGCTGACCGCATCCAGGTAGCGGTTGCCGTCGTGGTCGATCAGCCAGGCGCCCTGGCCACGCGCGATCGGTACCAGCGGCAGCGTGTCCGGATGCTCGCGCATCTGCGTGCACGGGTGCCACAGCACCTGCAGGTCGCGTTGCTGCCACTGCCGGGCCAGCGGGGAGGGGGTTGGGTCTGCTAGCATTTCGGGCTCATGAACATGTTGCTGCCTGCACATTCTATCGGCCCCGGCGCACGCGTCGGCCGCCACGGAGATTCCGCATGAACGACGACCGCAGCGGCCGTCGCCTGCCGATCATCCACCGGATCACCGACGAGGAGAACGGCCCCTTCCAGCGCCAGCACCTGGACCTGGAGTTCTCCAACGGTGAACATCGCCGTTTCGAGCGCCTGGTCAGCCGTGGCCATGGCGCGGTGGTGGTGGTGCCGATGCTGGATGAGGAAACCGTCCTGCTGGTGCGTGAATACGCTGCCGGCGTGCACCGCTACGAGCTGGGCCTGGTCAAGGGCCGCATCGATGCCGGCGAAACGCCCGAGCAGGCCGCCGACCGCGAACTGAAGGAAGAGGCCGGCTATGGCGCCCGCCGCGTCGACGTGCTGCGCGCGATGACCCTGGCACCGACCTACATGAGCCACCAGTCGTGGCTGGTGGTGGCGCGCGACCTCTACCCGGAAAAGCTGGCCGGCGACGAGCCGGAAGAGCTGGAGGTGGTGCCGTGGAAGCTGGCCGACCTGGACCAGCTGATGCTGCGCGAGGACTTCTCCGAAGGGCGCTCGCTGGCCGCGCTGTTCATCGCGCGCCAGTGGCTGCAGGGGCGCCGATGATCAAGCTGACCACCGAGCTGCGCGAAACCACGATCGCCATTGCCCAGGAAGCGGGGCAGGCGATCATGCAGGTCTACAGCGACGGCTTCGATGTGACCCTGAAAGCCGACGACAGCCCGGTCACCGCCGCCGATCTCGCCGCCGACCGGGTCATCCAGCAGGGCCTGCGCCAGCTGACCCCGGACCTGCCGATCCTGTCCGAGGAATCGGCAATGGTGCCGTGGGAACAGCGCCAGCACTGGGGCGCCTACTGGCTGGTCGACCCGCTGGATGGCACCCGCGAATTCGTCAAGCGCAACGGCGAATTCAGCGTCAACATCGCGCTGATCTACCAGGGCGCGCCGGCCTTCGGCGTGGTCCAGGCGCCGGTCACCGGCATCGTCTGGCACGCCATGCGCGGCGAGCTGGCTTACCGCCGCCAGGGCCTGCACGACAGCGTGCTGCGCACCCGCACGCCGGCCACCGCGCCGCTGCGGGTGGCCGCCAGCCGCTCGCACCGCTCGCCGGAAACCATCGCCCTGCTCGAGCGCATGGGCGACATCGAAACGGTGGCGCAGGGTTCATCGCTGAAGTTCTGCCGCATCGCCGAGGGCGGCCTGGACGTGTACCCGCGGCTGGGCCCGACCTCCGAATGGGACACCGCCGCCGGCCAGTGCGTGCTGCACGCTGCCGGGGGTGCGGTGCTCTCGGCCAGCAGTGGCAAGCCGTTCCGCTACAACCGCCGCAGCACCCTGTTGAACGGCGATTTCATCGCCCTTGGCGACACCAGCCTGCCGTGGCGGGACTGGCTGTCCGACTGACCCTGGAGCCCGCATGAGCGACACCCCCACCCCCGGCAGTGCCGCCAGCAATGAACTGGAGCGCCTGCTGGCGATCATGGTGCGCCTGCGCGATCCGCAGGGCGGTTGCCCCTGGGACCTGGAGCAGGACTTCGCCACCATCGCCCCGTACACCATCGAGGAAGCCTACGAGGTCGCCGATGCGATCGATCGTGGCGACCTGGACGACCTCTGCGACGAACTGGGCGACCTGCTCCTGCAGGTCGTGTTCCATGCGCGCATGGCCGAGGAGCAGGGCGTGTTCGCCTTCGCCGACGTGGCGCGCGCGATCAGCGACAAGATGCAGCGCCGCCATCCGCACGTGTTCGCCGATGCCAGCGTGGACGATGCCGATGGCGTGATGCGCAACTGGGACGCGATCAAGCGCGCCGAGCGTGCCGCCAAGGGCGACCAGGACACCTCGGCGCTGGCCGGCATCTCGCGCGGGCTGCCCGAGTGGCAGCGTGCGGTGAAGCTGCAGTCGCGGGCGGCCAAGGTCGGCTTCGACTGGCCCGGTCCGCTGCCGGTGCTGGACAAGGCTGCCGAGGAACTGCAGGAACTGCGCGAGGAATTCGAGCGCGGCGACGTCGCCGGCAACAAGGCGCGGCTGCAGGAAGAACTGGGCGACCTGCTGTTCGTCTGCGCCAACCTCGCGCGCCATGCCGACCTCGACCTGGGCGCGGCCCTGCGCGGTGCCAACCACAAGTTCGAGCGGCGCTTCCGCGCAATGGAAGCGCAGGCAGAAGTGCAGGGCGGTGCGTTGGCGGGGATGGACCTGGATGCACAGGAAGCGCTGTGGCAGCACGCCAAGGCGGCGGAGAAGGCGTGAAGACCCTCGCCCTGTTCCTGCTGACCGCGCTGGCGGAGATCGTCGGCTGCTACCTGCCGTGGCTGTGGCTGCGCAAGGGCGGCAGCGTGTGGCTGCTGCTGCCGGCCGCGGCCAGCCTGGCACTCTTCGCTTGGCTGTTGACCCTGCACCCCACCGCCAGCGGCCGCGTGTATGCCGCCTACGGCGGCGTCTACATCGGCACCGCGCTGTTCTGGCTGTGGCTGGTCGATGGCATCCGCCCCAGCCGCTGGGACCTGCTGGGCGCCGCACTGTGCCTGGCGGGCATGGCGGTGATCATGTTCGGGCCGCGCCAGCCGGTGTGATGGCGGCGCCTGCTTTTCCGTAGAGCCGAGCCCATGCTCGGCTGGCTCTGCTACAAAAACGGGTCACCACTTGATCCGGCCGCGCAGGATGTCGGCGAACATCACCCAGTCGCCGACGAACGAGTACAGCGGGTGGCGGAAGGTAGCCGGGCGGTTCTTCTCGAAGAAGAAATGGCCGACCCAGGCGAACCCATAGCCGCATGCCAGTGCCGCGAGCAGCAGCATCGGCTGGCCGCGCAGCAGCGCTGCGGCCACCAGCAGCAGTACGCCACAACTGCCGATGAAGTGCAGGCGTCGCGAGACCGGATGGCGGTGTTCGTCCAGGTAGAACGGGTAGAACTCGCGGAAGCTGGCGAAGCGGGACATGCACGTGCTCCGGGGCGATGACCGGCTACATCATGCGCCTTGCCGTGTTCGGCCGTTGCAGAGCCGAGCCATGCCCGGCTGCTTTTGATCTTCTGTAGAGTCGAGCTTGCTCGACTGCTTTTGGCAGAGGCAGCCGAGCATGGCTCGGCTCTACAAGAAGCTGCGGCAGTCGAGCAAGCTCGACTCTACGAAACCACGTCAGCGCGGGGCCTTGCACCCCAGCATTTCCAGGTCGATCGCTTCGGCCATGCGGCGGTAGCCTTCATCGTTCGGGTGCAGGTGGTCGCGGGTGATGTTGGCCGGCAGCGATTCCGGCTGCTTCGGGTCGCGCAGGGCGGCATCGAAATCGACCACGCCATCGAAGCCGCTGTCCTTGCCGCGCGCCCACTGGTTGATCGAGGCGCGGGTCGTGGCGGAAACCGGTTCATAACGCTCCGAGCCACCGAACGGCGTCAGCGTGCCCAGGTAGGCGCGGATGCCATGCGCATGCAGGCGCGCAGCCACCTGCTGGTAGCCCATCAGCATGTCCGGGGCGTTGCGCCCGGGTAGCGGTTGCGCCCCGCCGCCGTGGCGGATGTCATTGATGCCTTCGAACAGGATGACCTGGTCGGCGTCGGCCACTGCGATCACGTCGCGGTCCAGGCGTGACAGCGCGCTGTGGCTGCGGCCATGGTCCAGCAGCTTGTTGCCGCTGATGCCCTGGTTGAGCACCACGAAGCGGTCCGGGCAGGCCTGCTGCAGGCGCTGCGCCAGGCGCTCGGGCCACTGGTTGAAGGAGCCGCGCGTGGCCGTCGCGCCCTCGGTGATCGAATCGCCCAGGGCGACAATCACCGACGGCCGCTGCTCACGCTGCACCAGTACCGCCGAGAACACATTCTGCTGGTAGCTAACGCGCACCGTGTCGGCCACCGCGTCCTGCCTGCCATCGACCACGCGCACCACGGTGCGCCGCACCGCGGGCCGGGTCGGCTGGGGGAAATACGCGGTCACGCTGATCTCCTGCAGCGCCGCCACCGGCAACGCCAGCGGATCGCTCAGCAGCGCCGCACCCACCGGCACGTCGATGGCGCGGCGGCCATCGACGGTGACCGGCAGGGCCGCCGCCCTGCCATCCTTCAGCCGCACGTGGATGTCCTCCACGCGCAGCGGTGCATCGCCCAGCTCGTTGCTGATGCGCAGGCGCAATGCCTCGCCACGGCTGCCGACCCGGATGTCCTGGCGCACGGTCTGCGCGGCGAACTGTACCGGTGCCTCCGGCTTCCCGTCCTTGCGGTCCGGTGCCGGTGAAGCGGTCCAGGCGGTGACCCAGACCGGTGCGGCCAGGGCCGCAGGGGCGGCCACGGCAGCGCCGATGGCCAGCGAAAGCAGGGTGATCCAGCGCTGCATGGGCAGGTGTCCGCTCAGGTCAGGAGAAGTAGGTGCCGCCGTTGACGTCCAGGTTCGCACCGGTGATGAACGCCGCTGCGTCGGAGGCCAGGAACACCGCGGCATCGGCCGCTTCGTCCGGCACGCCCTGGCGGCGCAGCGGGGTGTTGCCGGCCACCGCGGTGCGCACTTCCGGCTTGGTGAATTCATCGTGGAAGCGGGTGGCGATCATGCCGCAGCACAGCGCATTCACGCGGATGCCCTTCGGCCCCAGTTCCTTGGCCATGGCGCGGGTGAAGGTCATCACGGCGGCCTTGGCGGTGGCGTAGATCGACGCGCCCGGGCCACCGCCATCGCGGCCGGCCTGCGAGGCGAAATTGACGATGGCTGCGCCTTCGCCCATGTGCGGCACCACCGCGTGGGTGGTCAGGTAGGTGGACGTCAGGTTGAGGTCCATCACCGTGTGGAAGAACGCGGGGTCGATCTCGGCCAGAGGACGGCGCTGGACCATGCCGCCGGCCACGTTGACCAGCAGGTCGATGCGCTCGCCGAAGGCGGCCTGGGTGGCAGCGACGAGGCCAGCCACGGCGGCAGCGTCGGTCACGTCGGCGCGGTGCACGATGGCCTGGCCACCGGCGGCCTGGATCTGCGCCAGTGTCTCGTTGGCGCTGGCTTCATCGTTGGCGTAGTTGATGCAGACGCGTGCGCCGGCCGCGGCCAGCTTGATCGAGACGGCACGGCCGATATCACGGCCACCACCGGTGACGATGGCCACCTTGTCCTGGAACGACATGCGGGAAACTCCTTGGTTTGCGGGGGAATGAAAGGGAAAAACAGGCTCATCCGCCACGGCGGTCGAGCTTGTGGATGGGGCCGGTCCACCACCACAGCGCGGCCAGCGACAGCGGCACCAGGGCGGCGACGAGGATGAAGATCGGGGCGTAGGAATGGCGGGTCAGCACCGGCACCAGCCAGGTGGTGATGAGGGTGCCGGCCACGGCGGCCAGGCCGCCCAGGCCGGCCAGCGTGCCGACCGAGCGGCCGTCGAACAGATCACCCGGCAGCGTCTGGATGTTGCCGATGGCCACCTGGAAGCCGAACAGCACCGCGGCGATCGCCAGCACGGCAATCAAGGGCTGGTTGGCCAGCACCGCGCCCAGCAGGGCAGGGGCCATGATCACGCAGCCCAGGGTGATGGACAGCTTGCGTGCGCGGTCCACGCTCTGGCCGGCGCGGATCAGGCGCCCGGACAGCCAGCCGCCGCTGAGGCTGCCCAGCATCGCGCCCACGAACGGCACCCAGGCGAACAGGCCGATCTGCTTGATGTCGAAGCCGAAGGTCTCGGCCAGGTAAATCGGCAGCCAGGACACGAACAGCCACCAGATCGGGTCCAGCAGGAAGCGGCAGGCGAGCATGCCCCAGCTCTGCCGGTGGGCCAGCAGCGAACGCACGCTCACCTTCGGTGCGGTGGCGTCGCGCTGCCCGGCCTGGTCTTCCATGATCAAGCGGCGCTCGGCATCGCTCACCCAGGGGTGCTTGTCCGGCCCGGCACGGTAGACGAACAGCCATGGCAGCAGCCACAGGAAGCCGATGGCACCGACCAGCACGAAGGTGCCGCGCCAGCCCAGCCACAGGTACAGGCCGGCGATGGCCGGTGCGGAGACGATCGCGCCGATCGACGCACCGGCGTTGAACACGCCCTGCGCCAGTGCGCGTTCGCGCGCCGGGAACCACTCGGCGTTCGCCTTCACCGCGCCCGGCCACGCCCCGGCTTCGCTGATGCCGAGCATTGCCCGCACCAGGCTGAAGGACAGCATCGAATGGGTGATCGAATGCAGGGCGATGGAGATCGACCACACGCTGATCGACAGGGCAAAACCCAGGCGCGTGCCGATCATGTCGAACAGGCGGCCGAACGGAACTGGCCGGCGGCGTAGAACAGCATGAACACCGTCACCAGCAGCGCGTAGTCATCCTTGGTCGCGCCCACTTCCTTGGCGATTTCCGGCCACATCACCGCCAGTGCATTGCGGTCGATGTAGTTGATGACCGTGGCCACGGCGATCAGGCCGACGATCAGCCAGCGCACCGCCGAACGCACCGGCACCTTGCGCAGGCTGGACACCGCCGAAGGGCCGTTCATCGCACGTCACCCTTGCTGCGGTCCATGCGCGCGTGGCTGCCGCTCCAGCGGTAGGCATGGCCATCGACGGTCACGCTGTGCTCGCCCTTGGCGTTGCTGTCATCGGCCACGCCCAGCGCGATGCGGGCGCCACTGGCCAGGCGCAGTTCGATCACCTCGGCATCGCTGCTGCGGGTGCGCACGATGTCCTTGATGCGGCTGTCGGCGCCGTGCACGTACTCGGCGGTGCCGTTGTACTCGCCATGCGGCTCCAGCACGCTGAAGAAGGTCACGTCCTTCTGGCCTTCCACGCGCTGCAGCAGGGCCGGTTCGCGGCGCAGGTTGAATTCGGGATCGTTGGCACCGCTTTCCACCAGCAGCGCCTGCGCGGGTGCGCTGCTGCCGAAGCGGTAGGTGTAGAAGCGGCCGTCCAGCAGCCAGGCCAGCGTGCGCGGCTCGCTGCCGGGCTTGCTGCGTGCGTCCAGCCACAGGTGCTGGTAGCCGTTGTCCTTGCCCAGCACTGGGCGCTGGCTGGTGAAGTGTTCGGCCTCGAAACCGGTGGTGACGATGTGGCCGTTGAAATGCAGCGGCAGGTCGTAGCGCGCGGCCTTGTCGCCGTGCACCTGCAGCAGGTCCAGCACCACCGGAAGGCCCAGTTCGGGATGGCGCAGCAGCGCCTGGGTGCGGGTGAACACCACGCCGGGGTAGGCATCGCGCATGGTCGCCGAGGCGATCTGGGTATCGGCGTCGGCCTGGAAGAAGCGCACCTGCGGTGCATGCTCCTCGCCGCGCTTCCAGTCGCCCTTGAAGTGGCTCTGCTCGTCCACCACCAGCGTGTTGTGGGCCACGGTCTGCTTGGCCCAGCTGCGGTTCTCGGCCAGGTAGATGCCGCCGCGCTTGGCTTCCACGTTGAGGAAGCGCGCGGCGCCGTAGTCGGTCACCACCGCCTTGCCGTTGTCGTAGAACAGCCAGTTGAGCTTGTCGAAGTGGCCGTGGCCCATGCCCTGCATGGTGTCCTTCTGCACCAGCGCCTGGCCGTCCTCGCCGTTCATGCGCAGGATCGCCAGGCCACCGCGGTCGCCGTCGGGGCCGTCGCGCAGCAGCATCGGCCGGTAGTCGAAGGGTTTGGCCTTGTTGGCCGCCAGCGCCTGCGCCACCTGCAGGCCTTCGGGCGAGAGCAGCAGGCGTTTCTGCTGCTGGGCTACCGACAGCAGGCGGTCATCGCCGGTACGCGCATAGGCGATGCCGATGCCGGCCACCAGTTCTTCGGTGTCGATGCCCTTGTCCAGGATCGCATCGTTGATGGGGAAGAACAGGCCGTCGTAGCTGGTCTGCACCAGTACATCCACGGCCTTCAGCAGCACGCCGTCGCGGCGCGCGAAGATCTTCCGCTGCGGCTCATTGCGTTCGATGGCGTTGGCGAACAGCAGGAACGGCGCCAGTGCGTAGCGCTGGTAGTACGGGCCTTCCTCGTAATAGCCATCGGGCGAGAACAGCAGGTCGATCTGCCGCAGGAAGCCGAACTGGTCGTCCTTCTGGCTGCCGCGCAGCGATTTCTCCACCAGCTCCTGGTCACGCAGCACATAGCCGGTCATGCCGGTGGCGGCCACCGCCCAGGTGGCGTGGTTGTGGATCTGGTCGTAATTCTTCGGCTCGCTGACCAGGAACTCGGCCATCGGCCGGAACAGTTTCGATTCGATCGTCTGCCGGTCCTGCGCGGACAGCGCGTCGCGCACCGCGTCATAGCCCTGGATGGCATTGACCAGCCACACCGAATCGTTGAGCACCTGCCAGAACACGCGGCCGGGAATCTGCCCGCGGCCTTCCGGGTGCGGGCCCAGCGTCGGGTAGAGCTTGGCGTACTGCAGCAGCATGTCGCGCGAGTACGCCACATAGGCCTTGTCACCGGTCAGCCGGTACAGCGTGCCGGCGGCCAGCAGTGCCTGGTAGTTGCGCTTGTGCTGTTCATGGGTACGGCCGCCGCCCTTGTCCTTGGGCACCGGCACGTCGATGCCGGCCTTCATCATCTTCTTCAGCGATGCTTCGGTGCGTGCCTGCTCCTTGGCAAACCACGGGTAGCGGCTGCCTTCACTGGCCATCTGCTGCCACTGCGCGGCGGTCACCAGCACCGGCGCGGTGTCGGCCTGGCGCGCGGCAGCGGCCGGGGCCGCCAGCAACGGCGCGGCCGGCAGCAGGGCAAAGGGGACGGCCAGGGCCAGGGAAACGAACAGCGGCTGCAACCTCATCGATCAACTCCGGTGCTGGTGCGGGACAGGGCAACCTCGCCCACCTTGGGATACCAGTCCACCCCCGTGGCCTCGCGTGCGGTCATCGCCAGCGCCGGGTCGGCACCGGTGGCGGGCAGGGCAGGGGTGGGCGTCCACAGGCCGCTGGCGGCCTGCTGCAGGGTCACGCTGCGGCTTTCGACGCCGCTGGGAAATACCGTGCTGGCCTGCGGCGACTGCACGTTGCCGCTGAAGGCGATGCCGGCCAGCGAACTGGCGGCGTTGGGCGGGTTCTTGCTCGTGCGGTTGACGATCAGGTTGGCGCTGAAGCGGCTGTTGCTGGCGGCCACGTCGATGCCCTTGGCAGTGTCATGGCCGACGCCGAAGCTGATCTTCGCCACGTCCACGAAGGTGTTGCGGCTGATGGTCGCGTTGACCACCGGCGCATAGCCGGACAGCGGCGGGCTGGCCTGTGCATCCATCACCGCCAGCGCCGAGCGGTTGCTGGAACCGGCCAGGCGCTCGAAGTAGTTGTTGCTGACGGTCTGGTCGGCATTGATGATGCGCACGCCGCCGGTGCCGGCCTTGTCATCGCCGAGGAAGACGTTGTCGATCACCCGGTTGCCGTTGCCGTGGCGCAGGGTCAGTGCGCCGGCCGAACGGTAGAAGACATTGCCGCGGTAGGTGTTGCCGCCGGACTTGTTGGAGACGATCTCGGTCTCGCCGTCGCAGCCCTCGAACCAGTTGTTCTCCACGGTGCTGTTGGAATCGCTCAGCGAGGTATCGCTGGTGCCGACGCGGATCGTCTCGCCGCCGTTGACGCCCAGCAGCGGGCGCGGACCGAACCAGTTGTGGTCGATGCGGTGCTGGTTGTCCAGGCCCTGGGTGGCATCGCGCACCACCACCACGGTGGGGCCGGCGTTGGTCTTGCCGCGCAGCTGGCTGTGGTCCAGCCGGTTGTGGCTGCCATACAGCGACACCCAGTAGTCCTGGTCGCTGCCATCGGGGTTGGTGTAGTCGTCGATGACCAGGCCGGTCACCCGGCTGTGGCTGGCCACGGCCTTGCTCGACTCGCGGAACGCGACCACGGCATCGCCGGGCGTGTAGCCATCGCGGAACACCAGGTTGGAAACCTGCAGGTAGCTGCCTGCCAGGCGCAGGTCCGAGCGCCCGCTGAGGATCACCTTGCCCGGCGTCTGCGCGCGCAGGGTGATCGGCGCGGCGGCCGTGCCCTGGCCTTTCAACAGCAGGCGGGTGTCAGTCCAGGTGCCGTCGGCCAGCACGATTTCGTCGCCGGGCTGCAGTGCGGCAGCGGCGGTGCTGAACTCGGTCGCATCATGGACCAGCCAGCTGGCGGCCTGTGTCGAGAAAGTGGTCAGGCAAAGTGCCAGACCAGTTACAAAGAAAGATCCGGATAGCCGGTTGGACGGGCGGTACGAAGTCGATTCGGTGCGCATGAAGTCCTTCCAGGGACGGGCGGGCCATCGTTACGGGTGAGTGTGCATACCACTTGTGGGGTCTGTTGTAAGCCAGCTTTCGCGCAAAGTCATGCTGCATCAGCACATTTAATGACGGCCAAGTGGTATGAAACAAAGGTATTAAGAAAAATCCAGTCCAGTTGGTTGACATTTGCATGTCGGCGTGTCGAAGCTGCGTCCGACGCCTGCCGTCCAGGCGATCCTTTGGGAGGAGGAAACCATGCGGCAATCTGCCGGAGCTGTACGCACCATCACGCTGTCCCCCACGCCCCTGATCGTGGCCCTGCTTGCCGCGCTGGCCGCCGCCCCGCTGGCACAGGCGCAGTCGGCCAGCGGCACCACCGGGCAGGACGCCACCACGCTGGACCAGGTGCAGGTCACCGGCATCCGCGAGTCGATGCAGAGTTCGATCAACAAGAAGCGCGACGACACGGTCATCGCCGACGTGCTCTCGGCTGACGACATCGGCGACCTGCCGGCGCCGTCGCTGGCCGATGCGATCGAAACGCTGACCGGCGCCGCGTCGACCCGCGACAAGACCGGCGCCTCGGAAATTTCCATCCGCGGCCTCGGCGCCTTCCTCAGCAGCACCAATTTCAACGGCCGCGAGATCACCAACGGCAGCGGCGACCGCTCGGTCAACTTCAACATGTTCCCGGCCGAACTGATCAACACGGTGGCCATCTACAAGACCCAGCGCGCCGACATCATCGAAGGCGGCGTGGCCGGCACCATCGGCCTGGAGACGGTCAAGCCGCTGGAATACGGCAAGCGCTCGATGCAGTTCGACCTGCGCGGCAGCTGGGCCGAGTACGACAAGAAGTACCGTGATGACGATGGCATCGGCTACCGCGGCACCGCCAGCTACATCGACCAGTTCGAGTTCGGCGACGGCCAGAAGCTGGGCATCTCGCTGGGCTTCCAGCGCCTGGACGGCACCGACCCGGAAGAGAGCATCACCAGCGGTTCCACCTGGTACGCCTGCGACGGCAACCAGAACGTGGCCAATGCCAACTGTTCCGAAGTGGGTGCGCAGGCCATCGCCAATGGCGCACCGTACTACCTGGTGCCCAGCAGCCGCATCTACCGCCTGAAACAGGAACGCAACGACCGCCAGAGCGAGTTTGCCGCGGTGCAGTGGCGGCCCAACGACGTGGTCGAAGTGAACGTCGACTTCGAGCACACCCAGCGCAACTGGTACGAAAACCGCAGCGACCTCAGCCTGTCCAACGCGCGCCGTGGCATCACCCAGCGCGAGGTGGACGAGGACGGCATCGTCCGCCACCTGCATGGCAGCACCTCGATTGATTCCACCTCCAACCGCTACTGGCGTGGCGAGGAATACACCGGCGGCGGCCTCAACCTGATCGTGCGCCCGAGCCCGGCCTGGGAACTGTCCACCGATCTGTCCTACTCGCATACCAACCGCCTGGACAGCGAGCGGATGACCCGCCTGCGTGCCAACCAGCGCGACATCAACAATGCCATCGTGCCGGGCATCAGCAGCGGCACTACCGGCTATGTCGACTACGACTGGGACTGGCATGGCGAGGTGCCCAGCGTGGCCCTGGCGCCCAACTTCGACGTGCAGAACTGGGATGCGTACTCCGGTGCGGCCCGCGTCACCTCCAGCGCCACCGAGAACGACCACAAGATCAAGGCCGGCCGCTTCGACGCCAGCTTCATGCCCGAGTCGGGCTTCTTCACCCGCATCAAGGGCGGCGTGCGCGCCAGCCAGGCCGACTACCGCCTGCGCGACAACACCCTGGTGACCGACTACGACCAGCGCATCGCCGCCGACAAGGCGAAGATCATCGCCGCCAACCAGGCCTGCCGCGCTCCATTCCCGCAGGACGATTTCATGGATGCGGCCAGCGGCAACACGATCTCCTCGTGGGCCTACTTCGATCCCAACTGCCTGTACCAGTCCTTCCGTGGCAGCCTCGACAGCGGCCTCGATCCGGACTTCCAGGATCCCAACAACGTCGACATCACCGAGAAGACGCGCGCGCTGTACCTGCTGGGTGAATTCAGCAGCAGCCTGTTCGGCCTGCCGGTCACCGGCAACGTCGGCCTGCGCTGGGTCAAGACCGATGTGCGTTCGGAAGGCGTGCGCACCGACCTGCAGATCGAGGACAACGGCGATGGCACGATCCGCCTGCAGCCGACCGGCAATTACACCACCCAGGTGTTCAAGGCCGGCAATGACAAGCTGCTGCCCAGCCTGAACGCGGCCTTCGAGCTGCGCCCGGACGTGCTGCTGCGCGTGGGTGCCTACCGTGCCATGTCGCGCCCGGACATCTCCGCGCTCGGTGCCGGCCGCACCATCAATGTCAGCAGCGATGCCACCTACGGTGACCTGGCCGATGCACTGGACGACATCAGCGCCAGCGGCAACCCGGCCGCGCAGCCGCTGATGTCCTGGAACGGCGACCTGTCGCTGGAGTGGTACCCGAACCCGGACACCCTGCTGGCCGGCGCGGTGTACTGGAAGCAGTTCAACGGCGGCACCGCCACGGCGCTGGTGCCGGAAACCTACACCATCAACGGACAGACGGTGACCGTGCCGGTGCGCCAGCAGGTGACCACCGACGAAGACAGCACCCTGACCGGCCTGGAGCTGAGCGCGACCCACCGCCTGTCGTACCTGCCCAAGCCGTTCGACGGGCTGGGCTTCAAGATCAGCTACAACTACGCCGATGCCGACTACACCACCCAGGATTCGCGGTTGGGCGAACAGCTGGCCGCCGATGGCACCGTCATCCCGGCCATCGTCCCGCCGGCCGGCCTGAGCGGTTTCTCGCGGCACGTGCTGTCCGGCTCGATCTACTGGGACGTGGGCCGCTTCAACATCCAGGCCATCGGCAAGTTCCGCTCGCACTACTACCAGGACTTCACCGGCAACACCGCGCAGCAGAACCGCTACTACGACGACAACACCAGCGTCGACCTGCGCATGCGCTACAAGGTCAACAAGCAGCTGTCGCTGTCGCTGGAGCTGATGAACCTGACCAACGAACCGCGCGTGGCGTACCAGCCGCTTTACGGCAATTTCCGTGAAGTGGTGACCTACGGGCGGCGTGCGTATTTCGGTGTACGATACAAGTTCTGAACAGGGCGGCGCGGCCAGTGGTCGCGCCGTCGCTCCATCCGGACCCGCACCGCGCACGGTGGCCCGGGACGGGCCCGGAGGGAACCGCCAAGGGTCAGCCGCATGTCCGCCAACCGCCTCTACCAGACCATCGCCGCCAAGCTCCGCAAGCTGATCGAGGACGGTGAATTTCCGCCGGGCTCGCGCCTGCCGGGCGAGCGTGAGCTGGCCGAACGTTTCGGCGTCAGCCGGGTGACCGTGCGCGAAGCCGAGATCGCCCTGGAAGCCCAGGGCTGGATCGCCATCCGCATTGGTTCGGGCGTGTACGTGAAGCCACGCCCGGCGCAGGCCTCCGGTGGCCTGCCCGATGTCAGCGCCTTCGACCTGACCGCCGCCCGCGCGGTGTTCGAGGCCGAGGCCGCCGCGCTGGCGGCCAGCAACATCGACGACGCCGGCATCGCCGAACTGCAGGTGCTGGCGCAGGCGCTGTGCCGGCGCGACCTGACCGACGAAGAAGCCGGCGACTTCGACCGCCGCTTCCACCTGACCATCGCCCGCCTGTCCGGCAATCCGGTGGTGGAGTACTTCATCCAGCAGATCTGGCGCATGCGCAGCGACCTGCCGCGGGTGGCCGAGGTCTACGCGCGGGTCTGCCATGACGATGGCGCCAGCCGTGCCGACGAGCACATGGCGATCTTCGAGGCACTGCGCAGCCGTGACCCGGTGGCCGCGCGCAACGCGATGCGCTACCACTTCCAGCGCCTGTTCGAGGCGATGCTGGAAGCGACCGAAAGCCAGGCCCTGGAAGAGATCCGGCGGCGCACCCAGCAGGACCGCGAGCGCTTCCTGGCCACCACGCGTATCTGACCCGGCGCCACACGCTGCGCTGCCGCACTGCAACAGCGTGCGCGCGCTATGCTGGCGGCTGGACGTCTGAGATAAGGAAAGCGTGATGTTCCCGACTGTCTTTTTCACCATGGTGCTGGCCGTGGTGGCCGTCATCATCCTGTTCAAGGCCGTGCGCATGGTGCCGCAGGGCTACGAATGGACCGTTGAGCGGTTCGGCCGCTACACCCACACGATGTCGCCCGGCCTGCACTTCCTCATTCCCATCGTGTACGGGGTGGGGCGCAAGGTGAACATGATGGAGCAGGTGCTGGACGTGCCGGGCCAGGAAGTGATCACCAAGGACAACGCCGCCGTGCGCGTCGATGGCGTGGTGTTCTTCCAGGTGCTGGACGCGGCCAAGGCCGCCTACGAGGTGGCGGTGCTGGAGGTGGCGATGATCGCCCTGGTGCAGACCAACATCCGTACCGTCATCGGCTCGATGGACCTGGATGAATCGCTCAGCCAGCGCGAGGTGATCAACGCCAAGCTGCTGAGCGTGGTCGACCATGCCACCAACCCGTGGGGGGTGAAGGTCAACCGCATCGAGATCCGCGACATCCAGCCGCCGCGCGACCTGCTCGATGCGATGGCGCGGCAGATGAAGGCCGAGCGCGAGAAGCGTGCGCAGATCCTGGAAGCGGAAGGTTCGCGGCAGTCGGAGATCCTGCGTGCCGAGGGCGAGAAGCAGGCCACCGTGCTGGAAGCCGAAGGCCGCCGCGAAGCCGCGTTCCGCGATGCCGAGGCGCGCGAACGCCTGGCCGAGGCCGAGGCGAAGGCCACCCAGGTGGTCTCGGCGGCGATTGCCGAGGGTGACGTGCAGGCGATCAACTACTTCGTCGCGCAGAAGTACGTCGAGGCCTTCAAGGAACTGGCGAGCTCGCCAAACCAGAAGCTGGTGCTGATGCCGATGGAAGCCAGTGGCGTGATCGGCTCCATTGCCGGCGTCGCCGAACTGGCCAAGCAGGCCCTGGCGAACCAGGAAAACAAGCCGGCCCGCAAGGGCCCGCCGCCGTTCGGAGGCTGACATGCGCTGGGACGTGGTTGCGTGGGGTGCGCTGGCCCTGCTGCTGTTCGCCGCCGAGGCGCTGGCCCCGGGCGCGTTCATGCTGTGGATCGGCATCGGTGCGGCGGCGGTGTTCGTGCTGGTGGCGGTGTTCGCCGACATTCCGCTGTTGTGGCAGGTGGTCGCGTTCGTGGTGCTGAGCGTGCTGTCGATCCAGTGCTACCGGCGCTGGGGCAAGCCGCACGCGCGGGCCAGCGACAAGCCGCTGCTGAACCGCCGTGCCGAGCAGCTGGTCGGCCGGGTGGTGGCGTTGTCGCAGGCCATCATCGACGGGCAGGGCCGGGTCAGCATCGATGATGCGTCGTGGCAGGTGAGTGGACCGGACCTGCCGGCGGGTACGCGGGTGAGGGTGGTGGCGGTGCAGGGCAGCGTGCTGCTGGTCGAGTCTGCGGCGTAGGGTTTCCAGCCAACGGCGCAGCCCCTCGTGGGTGGTCGCGGGTGATTCATGTGTTTGGGTCGGGCGGGTGGGCTGTGCAGGGGGCGCTGCAAGTACGTCCATGTAAGCTCGGTCGCCGCATCCATGCGGCTCACGCCCCTGCACAGCCCACCCGCCCGACCCCCGACAGTTTCCGTGCGCGTCCAGCCCACGGAAAAGAAATAAAGAGCAAAAGCAAAAGCAAAAGCCAGTCGCTGCGCTCGCGGGGTCGGATCCCTTTCCGCAGGAAAGGGCTCCGACCCCTCTCTATATATGTATCGACATCCACATCTGCTCTTGCTCTGCTCTGGCACTTGCCAACCGTCACCACGGAACCTGGCAGGGGTGGGGCGGTGTGGGGGTGCGGGACCGCAGGCGCCATGGATGGCGCCTACGAGCCCCCATGGATGGGTTCACGGCGTGTCCCGCAGCCCCACACCGCCCCGCCCAAACCCAGACAACCCAGAGCCGACGAACCCAAGCTCTGCGCTTTACGCCCTGGCTGTAGAAAAGCGGCGCCGGCCGCAGGCCGGCCAAACACAACTCCCGCTGCGCTGCGGCACGCCTGCCGCCGACCGATCTGGGATAATGGCCGTTCTTGTTTACCCTGCTGCCGGACCGGTCATGACCCAGAAGACGCTGCTCAACGATACCCACCGCGCCCTCGGCGCCAAGATGGTCGATTTCGGGGGTTGGGACATGCCCATCCACTACGGCTCGCAGCTGGACGAACACCACCTGGTGCGCCGCGAAGCCGGTGTCTTCGACGTCAGCCACATGACCGTGGTCGACCTGCGCGGCGAGCAGGTCAAGCCGTTCCTGCGCCGCTTGCTCGCCAACTCCATCGACAAGCTGAAGGTGCCGGGCAAGGCGCTGTACTCGTGCATGCTGAATCCGGCCGGCGGCGTCATCGACGACCTGATCGTCTACTACCTGGCCGATGACTTCTTCCGCATGGTCGTCAACGCCTCCACCCGCGAGAAGGACCTGGCCTGGCTGCGCGAACAGGCAGCGCCGTTCGGCGTCAGCGTCGAGCAGCGCCCGGACCTGGCCATCCTCGCCGTGCAGGGCCCGCAGGCGCGCGACAGCGTCGTCGGCCTGGTCGGCGGCGCCGACCGCGATGCGCTGGCCAAGCTCGGCCGCTTCGCCGCCCTGCAGGTCACGGCGGACGACGGCGTCGAACTGTTCGTCGCCCGCACCGGCTACACCGGCGAAGACGGCTTCGAGATCCTGCTGCCGCAGGACGCCGTGGTCGCCTTCTGGAACCGCCTGCTGGCGGCGGGCGTGAAGCCGGCCGGCCTCGGCGCGCGCGACACCCTGCGCC
>PJTT01000478.1_pt1 | contig 28469 bp, 23 predicted proteins | sample 1512261 | NCBI WGS metagenome assembly PJTT01 (sample SAMN08177685, study PRJNA422409) | Soil metagenome, whole genome shotgun sequencing project. | isolation source: Soil (2) enriched on wood chips | place: USA: Madison | collected 2015-01-15
AACAGCAGCAAAGCATTGGCGATATACTATTATCTGGAGGAGCCGAAAAACTAAGCGAAGTAACCATTACCGATGTGCGCAAGTTGATTGATATTCGTCCCGATGGGATTGTATACAATGCTGACAAAGATGCGTCCAGCAAAGGAAGCACTGCCGAGCAATTGTTGCGTAAAGTGCCGATGGTAACTGTAGATTTAGAGGGAAACGTGCAACTGCGTGGTAATGGCAATATCAAAGTATTGATTAATGGCAAGCCATCTACGATTATAGCTTCGTCGGTAAAAGATGCGCTGCGTCAGATACCGGCAGATAATATTAAGCAGGTAGAAGTAATTACATCGCCCGGCGCTAAATATGATGGCGAGGGCGCAGCAGGTGTCATTAATATTATCACACGTAAAAGCATTATTCAGGGTATCAGCGGTTCAGTTTATTCGTCTGCCAACTATCGCATAGACCACGAGCAAATGAATGGAATGCTGGGTACTAATATTACCTACAGACAAAACAAATTAGGCATCAATGCCAATGTGGGCGGCGGTCGCTGGACTAATTTATTTGACGGAAATAGCACCCGCACTGACTTTGCCGGAACGGCGAATGAAAGCAAACTATTGCAGGACAACCGCACATTTGGCTACGGCAATTTCTACTGGGGCGAGCTATCGGCCGATTATCAAATAGACTCTTTGCAAATGATACAGGCCGGATTAAATGTCAATCCAGGTAAATGGAACAACGAAATTAACCGTGGCACACAAATGCCTAAAACCGGCATCGACTTCGACCGTAACATATTGGAAGAAGGACCAAGAAATAGCATCGGCATGAATGCTGCCTATTCTAAAAAATTCAAAAACAATCCTGCGCGCACGTTGGATGTACTCTCTCAATATGCAATAGGCACCAGCCGCAACGACTATTCTTTGTCGCAGATTAATAATCTCAACAACGTTACCGATTATAAAGAACTCAACAAGAATAAAACCAGCAACAAAGAATTTACCGGCCAGGTGGACTATGTGCAGCCATTTAAAAAGCCGGGCATGAAGCTGGAAACAGGACTAAAATACATTAACCGTGATGTAGCGAGCGACTACAATCTTTCTACCTGGAACCTTGGCGATGGCGGCTTTAGCAACGACCCTGTGCGTACCAACAGGCTCGACTATACACAACAGGTTGCTGCTGCCTATGGTCAATTTTCTACCCCAATTACAAAAGCGCTGAGCGTAATAGCAGGTGTGCGTTACGAATACACAAAGATTGATGGCGCACTAAGGGATAATGGCGGTGGCTTTAGCAGCGAGTTCAATAATATACTGCCGAGTGCTATTCTTTCGCTCGACCTGAAAAATTACTCGAAACTTAAACTGAGTTATAACCAAAGAATAGAGCGCCCATCGGTTGAATTTATTAATCCGTTTGTCAACTCGGCCGACCAGTTGAATATCCAATATGGTAATCCGCAATTGGAACCGGAGCAAACACATAACATCGAACTCGGCTATTCTACTATGCTGGGTAAAACCACAATGTTTAACCTGGCAGGCTTTTACAGAAATACCGGCAACGCCATAGAAGCAATAGCAACAGTAAGCACCGATGGTGTAAACCGCACCACGTATAGCAATGTGGCTACCAACAATGCTTTAGGTATTAATGCATTTGCATCGACTACATTGATGAGCCGCTGGATGATAAACCTGAATGGTAATGCCTATTACAAGCACATGAAAAGCGAGGCACTGAACATTACGAATGACGGCATCCAGTACGACTTCAATATCTACTCTAACTTTAAGTTAAATGATAAATGGGCTGTTGAGGGATTTGGTATGTATCAGGGACGCCAGGTAATGTTACAAGGAAAACAAACCGGTTGGTATTATTACACGTTGGGCGTGAAGAGAAGCGTGCTGAAAGGCAAGGGTGACCTGACTTTGGTAGGCGAAAACTTCCTGACTCGTCAGGTAAAAATCAAAATAGACCAGAACTTCCTGAATGCTAATTTCGACGGTAATTTCAACGCTTATGCAAGTGGCATCAAGCTATCATTCAATTATCGTTTTGGTAAAATGAATTTTTCAAACAAGGGTGATAAGTCCATTAAAAATGATGACTTGAAAGGCGGCGGCGGCAACAAGCAAGGCGGCCAGCAAGGCATGTAGTATTAGTATTTTTAAAAAACAAAATAGGCATATTGCTCTGATAGAAAAGAGCAATATGCCTATTGTCTTTAGTATGGCTTTTATTGAACTAGTTCAATGTTTTAGGGCGGCGCGTGTGCGTAACTTTGCCTTATAAATAAAAAGGAGCAGATTATGTACACGACAGATGTTTTGATAGCAGGTAACACAGCGCATTTTACACCCGATGGTAAATACACAAGGCTGAATATAGCCCAGTCAGCAGAAGAGGCGATTGACCTATTCTTTCGCAATCACTATGACGCTATTATTTTACCAACGACGCTTAGTGAGGTTGATAAAACCAAATTGCTGAAAGTATTTGCTTACGCAGATGACGATACCATTGTTGTCGAGCAACGTGCCGAAATATCCATAGAGCAATTGACCAATAACATAATTGCACGTATCAAAGAAGCGAGAAAAACCGATGTTGAGATTAAAGACAACGCTTTGGCAAATGCAGCTTTTAACATCAATATCATTCCATAAAAAATTTAGAAAAAATGAAAAAATCAATCGAAAAAATATTCAACCGTCCGCCACAATTTGGCATGGTAGGCGATGGTTTCAGGGTCTATAATTTTATACCAGGACAATATAGCCTGCAACGCAGGATGAGCCCTTTTTTGATGCTGGATTTTAATCCGGCTTACGACTTTGGCAAGTCTGAAACGCCTCGCGGCGTAGATGTTCATCCGCATAAAGGTTTTGAAACGGTAACCATTGCTTACAAAGGCAGCGTCGCACATCACGACAGCGCAGGCAATAGTGGTATTATCAATCCGGGCGATGTGCAATGGATGACTGCCGGTGCGGGTATTTTGCACAAAGAATACCACGAGCCTGAATTTGCAAGGCAAGGTGGCGAATTTGAAATGGTGCAATTGTGGGTAAATCTGCCTGCTAAAGATAAAAATGCAACGCCAGGCTATCAATCCTTAACAGCAGATGCCATAACGACTGTTGCGCTTGATAACGAGCAAGGAATTGTAAACGTTATTGCAGGAAATTACAATGGCGCAAAAGGCGCCGCATCTACCTTTACCGATGTAAATGTCTTTGACCTAAAACTAAAAAAAGACGGCGCAGCTAATTTTTCTATTCCTGCCGAACATAATACAGCCGTGTTGGTTATTGAGGGTAATGTGAACATTAATGGTCAGCATGCCGCGCAGCATACCTTTACTTTGTTTGCTCATGATGGCGATGCAGTAGAGATTGTAGCCGAAGAAAATAGCGTGATACTGGTATTGAGTGGGGCACCGATTGATGAGCCTATAGCGAGTTACGGACCATTTGTAATGAATACGCAAGAAGAAATAATAGCGGCTATCAGCGATTTCAACAGTGGCAAGTTTGGGGTGCTCAATTAGTTATGCATTCGTGTATATTTGTAGCCTGCGCCCCCTGTTGCATCCGATAGCTATAAAACAGGAACCGGAAATAAGACAATGACACAACGAGTTAAAACAATCATGATTGCAGACGATGATGCCGGCATAGTAGATGCCGTAGAGATTATGCTGCAATTATCAGGTTACGAGACACGCTCAACGCTTAAGGGTAGTACTTTGTTGGCGATGGACTATCCCCTGCCCGATTTGATTATTTTGGATATCTGGATGTCGGGAGAAGATGGTACGGAAATATGCAGGCATTTGAAAAGTAAGGAGGCAACACGTGCTATTCCTATTCTGATGTTTTCGGCCAGTAAAGAAATAGAGCAATCTGCATTAGACTCCGGTGCAGATGATTTTATAGCGAAGCCGTTTGACATGAATGATTTGCTGGGAAAAATAGCCGCTTTGTTGTAGTTTCTCTTGCGGAGCCTTCACATAGAATATTAGCCTTAAGATATAAAGAGTACTTGTGCCACGAATGCACGAATAAATAAGATTTGCACTCAAGCAACAATGAAAAAAGTCTTCGACTCTTGTGGGTCGAAGACTTTTTAATTTATTAAGAGGCCATAGTTTGTCTACTTGTACACCTTAACCGCACACATATAATCCATTGCACGTTTTACCTGCTCGGTGCGTTTCATCTTGCTGATACGGTTGCTCTCCGGCAAATGTAGGTTAGCTGCTTTAGGCAAAGTCTTAGCAAGATTTACCAACGCTGTAGACTGAATAGCGTAAGTGGCATTAGTTTCCTTAGCAGTAACCAGGGCTATTATATTACCATTCTGGTCAAATACCGGCGAACCGCTTTGGCCAGGGTTGGCTGTGATTTCCAGCATGTAAGAATTTACATCGCCTTTATAGCCTTTTTGGCTGGAGATATAGCCCTCGTTGTAGATTACATCATCCTGAGGATAACCCAACGTATAAACCGGCTGCGCCAATTCAGAGCGCATTTTAGAAATAGTGTAAGGCAATGCACTTTTACCAAATCTGAAATTGTTGTTCTCTATTTTAAGGATAGCCACATCATTAGCAGGTTCAAATGCAACTATATAAGCCTTGTGGTAAGAGCCGTTTGCTACTTGCACAAATATAGAATCGGCACCATCAACCACGTGATAATCGGTAGCAATATAGCCATCGTTGCTGATTGCAAACCCAGAGCCACCAAAGTTTCCAGGCATTGCAGGGGTATTATCTTCTGCCTTTTTATCAACAGCAATATTGTTCATTATCATCGATTGAGAATCTTTCAATGCATCAATCTTTTTGGATAACGTTCGGTACTGCGAAGTAGAAGCATGCTCTGACTTATTCGTAGCCAACTGATAAGTAGCAATGGAAGAAAATAGTGCTATTCCCGCGGCGATACCACCCATTCTCAAATACTTTCTGAAAGACAAAGAACGAATGATAGGCTGCTGCTCTGGTTCGCTTTCCACAGAGTTCATTACCTCGCCTACCATTGCCCTGAATTGCTTTCTATCGGCTGCCTCATGCACTACGCCTATAAACTGTACCGCTTCATTCCATGCCGCTTGCAGCGCATCATTAGCCTGCAATTGGGCCTGTACATCTGCCCATTCACTGCGTGTCAGTTCGCCATTGAGATGGCGCTCGGCACACTCGGTAATATTTTGCAATGTTATTTTCATATCTCGCTACACCTTTCCGGTTCGGATTTTATATAAAAGAGCCTTGGCTCCTCAACTTATTATCAATTGGTAATTGCAGACTTCGCGTCAAAAAATATCTTCTTCAGTCTGGTAAGGCATTTGTACTTCTGCGTTTTGGCATTTTCGGCATTGGTATAGTTAAAGTCTGCCGCTATTGTCTGCATGCTTTTGCTATCTATATAAAACGCTTTCAACAATTGGCTGCATGGTTCGCCTAATTTATCCATCGCCGCCCAAAGGCTATTAAACTGCTGCTCTTTTTCAAGATGATGCAGTAAATCATCGTCGTAAGCCTCGCCGTGTTGCCCCTCATCATCTTCTGGTTCATTAAACGAAACAAAGTTGGAGCCTTGCTCTATTTTCTTAAACCAGATTCTTTTGCTCACTGCAAATAAATAGGTACTCAATTTGCAGGTAAGACAAAACTCGGGCGAAGCCGCCTTTTCATACATCACTACCAGCGCCTCCTGAAATACATCATTGGCATCTGCTTCATCTCCGCCACGCATTACCATCCACTTCATCAGCATAGGCCGGTATAGCCGGTATATTTCCGCTACTGCGGCCCGGTCGCCTGTTGCCAGGCCCTCCAGCAAAGCTGTATCTGTATTCAATGCTCTGTTCACTTTGTTAATTCTTTTATTGGCAAAAAGTAACCCAAAAACGGGTCAAAAAAAATATTTTTATTTTTTGGGTTACCTTTTTTTAGTTCTCGTATAAATGGCAAATATCAATTTTTCAAAAAAATAAAAAAACACAAAAATGAAATTAGTTAAATTGAGCGTTGTTGCTTTAGCTTTGGGTCTTTTCGCTGCTTCTTGCGGTTCTAACGATGCTACTAACGAAGTAGTTGATTCTACTCCAGTTGTTGAGCCAGTTCCAGAAGCTCCAGTAACAACTCCAGCTCCTACTACTGATAGCCCAGTTGTAGCTCCTAAAACTGATAGCCCAGTTGCTCCAGCTACTACTACTGCTGCTCCAGAAGTAAAAAAATAATTTTATCTTTTAAAGATAGAAAAGGACAAGCCGCTCATTGAGCGGCTTGTTTGTTTTTAGGAGTAGCTGAGAGATTTTTTAGATTTTAGATTTTAGATTTTAGATTTTAGATGTTGGATGTTGGATTTTGGGCTTTGGAACTTGACTCTTGATTCTTGGTTCTTGCCTTGACTGTCCACTTCCAATATTAAATATTTGTTCCCGCTCCTATAATTCATTACCTTTGTGCACTTTTTCATATAAAAACCCAATCCCATATCCTGTAAGATATGAAGTTATCCCAATTCAAGTTTGACCTCCCCCTTAATTTAATTGCGCAGCATCCTGCGAAACAAAGAGACGAAAGCCGCCTGATGGTGGTGCACAAAGATTCCGGCAAGATAGAACACAAGGTTTTTCGTGATATCATGGAATACTTTGACGACAAAGACGTGATGGTGGTAAATAATACCAAAGTGTTTCCTGCCCGCCTTTATGGTCGTAAAGAAAAAACCGGTGCCCGCATCGAAGTTTTCCTTTTGCGTGAGTTGAACAAGCAAAATCGCCTTTGGGATGTAATCGTAGACCCGGCACGTAAAATACGTGTGGGTAATAAGCTTTACTTTGGCGACAATGATGAATTGGTAGCAGAAGTAATTGACAATACTACCTCTCGCGGACGTACTATTCGTTTCCTTTTTGATGGTAGCGAAGAAGAATTTAAAGCCGTGCTGGATAGCATGGGCGAAACACCGTTGCCTAAATTCATTAAGCGCAAGCCAGAAGAAGAAGACCGTGAGCGCTATCAAACCGTGTATGCCAAATTTGAGGGAGCTGTTGCAGCACCTACAGCAGGTTTGCATTTTAGCCGCGAGCTGATTAAAAGATTAGAAATACAAGGATTACAGTTTGCCGAAATTACCTTGCATACAGGTTTAGGAACTTTTCGCCCTATTGAGGTAGAAGACCTGAGCAAGCACAAAATGGATGCAGAGTATTTCCGTGTGGATGAATATGCTTGCGAAGTGGTAAACAAAGCAATCGAAAACAAGCGCAGAATATGCTCGGTAGGTACTACTACTATGCGTGCGCTGGAAAGCTCGGTTACAGCAAGAGGTTTGTTGAAACCGGAATCTGGCTGGAGTAATCTGTTTATCCATCCGCCACATGAATTTTCTATTGCAAATTCTTTGATTACGAATTTCCATTTACCAAAAACCAGTTTGCAAATTATGGTGAGCGCTTTTGCCGGCTACGATTTAGCCATGGAGGCCTACAATATAGCTATTAAGGAGAAATACCGTTTCTTCAGCTACGGAGATGCAATGTTGGTGATATAATTTACAGTGATAATTTTATGCAATAGCCCGTTCTTGAACGGGCTATTGCTATTTACAGCGCATCCGTTCCGTTGTAACTTACCTTTACAAAAAGTATATTTTTAGCGGAACTTTCGTCCACGAAGTGCTGTATATACTGTAGCATTTTCCTGGCGCTGCGCCCATAATAGGGTGCCCAAAAGGCTACTACCACGTAATCGTACTGCAAATAGACATCTGGCGTAACCGGCAGGCTATAGTTATTGTTGCCAAACAAGTCAAAATCCTGCCGGAATGTGAGCTTGCGATTAATAGGCATACGCGCAATGTCCACAACTGAGTCTTTTAGTAAAATACCCAACTTATCTAAAGCACCAAAGCAATATTGCCACCCGGTAAAAATCTTCCCCGTCCTATCATATACCCGAAACTGGACGGGAGAAAAGTCCTGCCATCTGTACATGTGTGTATCTAAAGTATAGGATAACGAAGTGCCCATGCTGTCTATAAACCGGCCATTGAACTGAAACGTAAGGTTCGTATCAATGCCCCATTTTTCGAGGGTCTTTACTTGCTTTTCGTGGGTTTGCTCTTTGGGCTTAGAGATACTCAAAAGGTCTACAACAGAATTTTGGGCATTTGCAGCAATGGCTATCGCCAGATAAAGGAGTGTACATAATAGCTTACTCATAGTATATCCATTTTTGCCAATTAATTCTAATAAACTGTAAATTAGCAAAATTAATATTGAAATAAAATCTCCGTGTATATTTTGAGAAAATAGCCGTTGGTCGACTAAAAAAAGAGCAGCGCAAAAATGCGCCGCTCTCAATTTACTACTAAACCCTCTCTGTTAGCTATTTTCTATTTTAGTACTACTTTTTGTACAAACTGATTGTTACCGGCAGCATATTTAATCATATAAATACCTTTGGTTAACGTAGATAAATCGAAGCTATTGATACCCGGCTTTACATCCAGACTCATCACTTTGTTGCCTACTATGCTGTATACACCGGCATTTGCACTGATGTTCAGTTTAGATTCGATTGTGATTATACCTGTAGATGGATTAGGATAAACGCTAACGCTTTTCGCCGCAACAGAGGTATTGTCAATACTTGTTTCATCATTATTAGGAACACCTACCGCTCTCCATGCTAATTCAACAGCATTCTGCTCAGCAGAACCCTCGCCATAAAGTTCCGCAGCAGCGTTCAAAGACCCATTGTAAGCATCTTCAAATTGAGACTCGGGTGTTACATATTCGGTCAAGGTCAAATAGGCTATTTGTTCTGCTTTTGTCATCCCGATTGGGCTCACAGCATAGCTATAACTATTGTCATTTGTGCCCGTGCCACCTTCGCAAAGAAGATAGAACCATTTGTTAGGAACACTACTGTTTTGATGAACGCCGCCATTATCTTCTGCAGAACTTGTATTTGTCCAATAATCGCCCAGGTATGTATCCGGATATTCGAGCGATTTCGGATCAGACATAGAACGCATCATAAAAGGAGCAACTAAGGTTACGCCTTCGCCTATAATGTAATTACCACCTTCTTCTCCGCGTGTATGAAACTCTATACAAGTACCGAATATATCCGAGAAAGACTCGTTAAGCGCACCTGATTCTCCGGAATAGTTAAGACCATCGTTGCCGTTGTGCTCTGTAACCATATGCGTAAACTCATGCCCCATAACATCCAACGTTACAAAAGGACCGTTGTTGACACCATCTCCCAATCCATACACCATACTGTTGTAAGGCGACGGTAAGGCAGCAGCATTGCTTTGTGTACCCACCATTGCGTAAGTTCCATTGATAAAATTTTTCACTACAGAGCCATCGCCATCATAACTATTTCTGTCAAAAATTTCCATATAATAGTCATGGGTTTCGCCCATACCCCAATGTGCATCCAAAGCCGGGTTTTTATCGGAACTGATAACATAATTACCACTATTTCCTTTTGTATCTGCCCATGCGTGTGTTCCAAGTGTCAAATCTGCGATATCAAAATAGGCAGTATCTGCCAATTCTCCCTCGCCCATCAAATTCAACTTAGCAAAAATACCGCGGTAAGACGGCTCCGTAAGAGGAATGTACAAGCTACCGGATGTAACCGGCAAATCGTCTGATCCCGTAACATCATACTTAACATCAACACCACTTACCAGTTCCAGTTCGTCGAGACTAATTGCACCTGATTTAGCAACTAATGCTGCCAGCAAATTGGTACCAGCCGGAGGCAGACCCAAATTTTCCATGAATGCATCATTTGCTTCAGAAAGCGTAATAGACATCAACGATTCAATTTCACCCCAATCTGCTGCATCATTAACTACATCATTCGCCTCGGGGAAGGGAGATAACGGCCCCTCACCCCACATATCAGGTTCTTGATTAGCTACATCATAAGTTTCAATTTTTCGACCATTATCCCTTAGGCGAAAACCACCCTCAAAGCTGTCCGATACAATAGTTTGTTCGCCACTATAAAATGTCTGCCCTATTCCGGTTACATCATCATGCGCAATGAGGGAAGCTTTCTTAATAACAGCGCCTGTATTCGCATCGATATACACATTGTACATCGCTATTTTCTTCTCCGTAGTGCGGCCATCGACACGCGCCTTATACGTTAATTGATAAGTTCTTGCACCTTGCTTATAAACAGGCGCTAACACTAATTCGGCTGGATATTGATTGATTTCTTTTACTACTTTCAGATCTGCAATAGCAATCGCTTTTGCTTTCGCTGCATCTACTTTCACGTGTGTAGCAATGTTTGAAGCGGAAGAAATAGTACCGTTTATAGAGGTAACAAAGCCATTTTTGAGATGCATCAATACAAGCCCGCCATCTACTTTAATTCCTTTGTAAAATTGCTGATAAGATGCATGGCTCGCTCCGCGAACGTCCATACGTTCTTTTACTTTCACAAAAGAATAGTCTGATGACAAACCTAATATTTGATTGAAAGCACCCTCAACAGCAAGCTGACTCAATTTCTGTTGCGCAAGGCGGGTAGAAAAGCTACCATTGCTTACCACAGCAGTTGCTGTTACTTCGTTGTTGCTGTTAGATGTTTGCTGTGCAAAAGAGTTGATTGCCAGTATTGATGATGTTACCAATAATGCAGACTTAATTATACGTTGCGACATTAATAAAGGTTAAGATATTTAAAATAAGTTCACAAAAATAACGCTATTTCGATAGTTATTACTGTAAAATGCAGTACTGCATCTATATGTTGCCTGAATAAAGAAAGATATTTTACACAATTTTACTAAACGCAAAATAATGTAGCTACAATGAAATCTGAAAATAAAAATATTAAACTCAGAATAGCATATAAATAACAAAGGTGCCCATTGCTGGGCACCTTTGAAAGTATGATACTAAAATTATTATTTGATGATTTCAGTAACTTGACCAGCACCTACAGTACGGCCACCTTCACGGATAGCGAATTTCAATCCTTTATCCATCGCGATTGGAGCGATCAATTTTACAGAAAGATTTACGTTATCACCAGGCATTACCATTTCAACACCTTCTGGCAACATACACTCACCAGTTACGTCCGTAGTACGGAAGTAGAACTGAGGGCGGTATTTGTTGAAGAAAGGCGTGTGACGGCCACCTTCGTCTTTACCAAGAACGTATACTTCACCTTTAAATTCAGTGTGTGGAGTGATAGATTTTGGAGCAACGATTACCATACCGCGACGGATATCTTTCTTATCGATACCACGCAACAGAAGACCTGCGTTATCACCAGCTTCACCACGGTCAAGAAGTTTTTTGAACATCTCAACACCAGTACAAGTAGAAGTCAATGGAGACTCATTGAAACCAACGATTTCAACGTTATCACCTACATTGATTACACCACGCTCGATACGACCAGTAGCAACAGTACCACGACCAGTAATCGTAAATACGTCCTCTACAGACATAAGGAATGGTTGATCAACAGCACGTGGAGGCAATGGAATGTACTCATCAACTGCAGCCATCAATTCTTCGATTGCTTTGATACCAGCATCTTCACCGTTCAAGCCAGAAAGAGCAGAACCTTGGATAACCGGAGTGTTGTCACCATCGTAACCGTTTTTGCTCAACAGTTCGCGGATTTCCAACTCAACCAACTCAAGAATTTCCGGATCGTCAACTAAGTCAACTTTATTCATAAATACAACCATACGAGGTACACCTACCTGACGAGCAAGAAGGATGTGCTCTTTAGTTTGTGGCATTGGACCATCAGTAGCAGCCACTACAAGAATAGCGCCATCCATTTGCGCAGCACCAGTGATCATGTTTTTCACATAATCGGCGTGACCTGGACAGTCAACGTGTGCGTAGTGACGGTTAGCAGTTTCATATTCTACGTGAGCAGTGTTAATCGTGATACCACGCTCTTTTTCCTCAGGCGCATTATCAATCGCATCGTAATCCCTTTTCTCTGCCAAACCTTTATTAGCTAATACAGTAGTAATAGCAGCAGTCAAGGTAGTTTTACCGTGGTCAACGTGACCGATGGTACCAATGTTAACGTGGGGTTTCTCCCTCTTAAAGGTTTCTTTAGCCATTGTTATTTTTTTTAAAAAGAGTGTTTGTTAAATTATTGATTGTAAAAATTTTACACGGTTGATGAATGCTCGTTGTGATCAGCCAAAAAACATGTAACCTATTTTTTTACTTTTCACGTAAACTTTCAATTTCTAAAAGAGCTGTTGAGCAGGATTGAACTGCCGACCTCTTCCTTACCAAGGAAGTGCTCTACCACTGAGCTACAACAGCGTTGCTTCAGCTTTTCTAAAAATGAATATCTGTTGTTATTGACAACAAATACATCCGTTTTATTAAGAACTTCTTTTTTCCCAAATCGGATTCTACAAAAATTAGCTAATTAGCAAACCAGGCTAATTAGCATTTTTATAATTTCCTGAAATGTCTGGAGCGGAAGACGAGTCTCGAACTCGCAACCTATAGCTTGGAAGGCTATCGCTCTACCAATTGAGCTACTTCCGCATGATTAGCTAATCAGCAAAATGCTAATTAGCTAATCGGTAAAACTGTGGGCAGAGTAGGGTTCGAACCTACGTACACTTACGTGAGCAGATTTACAGTCTGCCGCCTTTAACCACTCGGCCATCTACCCAATTAATTTTGGATGTCGAATTTTAAATTTTTAATTAATTCAAAATTTAAAATCAATAATCAAAAATTAGTAAAAGAGCCACTTGCCGGAATCGAACCAGCGACCTACTGATTACAAATCAGTTGCTCTACCATCTGAGCTAAAGTGGCAAATTATCATGTTTAAAGAGCTAATCCGCAAAGCATTAAACTTGTTCCGTTTGCTTTGGGATTGCAAAGGTAATACACTCTTTTGAAATAACAAGCACTCTTTCAAAAAAAATTGAACTTTTTTTTAGCCCTTTATTTTCAGCCTCGATTGTCTATAAAAAGTCTTCGTTTAACTTTGCCAAAAGGATTATATTTTTGCCAATATTCATTAACCTGCCTAATTCAAATTGTTAGCCCATTATTTACAATACAGCATGTTACCCATACAATTATTCAGAGAACAAAAAGAACTGATTGCCGAAGGACTTAGAAAAAAGAACTTTAAAGAAATAGACCTGATTGACGAAGTGATAAGGCTGGACGAAGAAAAACGTAGCCTGCAACAAAAAACCGAAACGCTCGCCGCCAACGCAAATGTGGCTGCTAAAGCAATCGGACAATTGATGGCTCAGGGAAAGAAAGAGGAAGCGGAGCAAAAAAAACAGGAAGTAGCCAATCAAAAAGAAGAAGCAAAAGAGCTTGCTGCAGCGTTGTCAGCATTGGAGCAGCAGTTACAAGAGGCTATTTTGAAATTTCCTAACCTGCCCCACGCCAGCGTACCAGTAGGTAAAACACCTGAGGAAAATGAAGTGGTGCGCAGTAATGGCGCTATACCAGAAATGCAGGCGGATGCCCTACCCCACTGGGACCTTGCTATAAAATACAACCTGATTGACTTTGAATTAGGCAACAAAATTACAGGCAGCGGTTTCCCGGTGTATATTAATAAAGGTGCAAAGCTACAACGTGCGCTGATTCAATACTTCCTTGACTTCAATAGCAATGCAGGCTATACCGAGTATCAGCCGCCTTATATGGTCAATGAAGCATCTGCCTACGGCACCGGACAATTGCCGGATAAAGAAGGACAAATGTACCATGCCACAGAGGACAATTTGTATTTGATTCCTACTGCAGAGGTACCGCTTACGAATATCTTCCGCGACGAAATAGTGAAAACAGAAAAACTACCCGTGAAAATGACCGGACATACGCCTTGTTTTAGGCGTGAGGCTGGCTCTTATGGTAAAGATGTGCGCGGCCTAAATCGCGTACACCAATTTGACAAAGTGGAACTGGTACAACTTACAACTGCTGAAAAATCTTACGAAGCCCTGGAAGAAATGGTACTGCATGTAGAGAAACTATTGCAAAGTCTGGAGCTGCCTTACCGTATATTAAGGCTGTGTGGCGGCGATATGAGTTTTACATCGGCTTTGACTTACGATTTTGAAGTATATAGCGCAGCCCAGCAGCGTTGGCTGGAGGTAAGTTCCGTTTCTAACTTTGAAAATTTCCAGACAAATAGAATGAAAATCCGCTACAAAGATGATACCGGTAAAACACAATTGCTGCATTCATTAAACGGAAGCTCATTGGCACTACCGCGCATAATAGCCTGCCTGCTTGAAAATAACCAACAGGCAGATGGCATACATTTGCCGAAGGCGCTGCACCAATATACCCACACAACTATTATCAACTAAAAATCGTTCTTTCAAAAAAACTGATTTCATGATACAAAGAATCCAAAGTATCTGGCTATTTCTCGCTGCTATCGTAATGGTATGCGTATATTTTTTGCCTATTTACATGCTAAATAGCGTACCCGAAACGATGCAAACCGATTTCGTAGGTATGATATTAGCAGCATTGAGTATCGGGCTAAGCCTGTTTACCATTTTCAGGTTCAAAAACAGAAAATCGCAATTAAGCTTCATCTGGCTCAACCTATTGGTAACGCTGGGTTTGCTTGCCTGGATATTGGTACGCATCAATAACATGGTAGGCAGCGGCGGTTACCGGCTGGGCGCTTTCGTGCCGGTAGCCGTTATCATCTTACTTTTCATGGCGCGTAGCGGTATTCGCAAAGACGAAAAACTACTAAAATCTTTAGACAGACTTCGCTAAGCGAACTACAACTTGATGCCATTACTCTCCATTGTATTACCGTGCTATAATCCGCCAAAAGGTTGGGAACAGCATGTCTTATCGGCCTTTAAAGAAATCACTGAAAGAATCCATCACTCACCTGCTGTTATAGTAGTGAGCGATGGTAGCGATGCAACTATTGAGCCAAAAGCGATTGAGTTCTTAATGGCTAATATTCCGGATTTCACTTTTTTGACATATTCTGAAAATCAGGGTAAAGGTTATGCGGTGAGATATGGCGTAGGAAAAACCGCAAGTAAGTTTATCATATACACCGATATCGACTTCCCTTACACAGTCGACAGCTTTGTAAGTATATGGGAGCAATTACAAAAAGGCAATGATATAGTATCAGGCGTGAAAGATGCAGCCTATTATAAAAACGTGCCCAAAATAAGGGTGCGCATCTCTAAGTTTCTCCGCAAAGTAATAGGCTTTTTCTTCTCAATGCCTATTACCGATACCCAGTGCGGGCTCAAGGGATTTAATGAGCGAGGTAAGCAAATATTTATGCAAACTACAATTAACCGCTACCTCGCCGACCTTGAATTTATCTACAAAGCATTCAGGTCAAAAGATAAAATGAAGATTGTACCGCAGCCGGTCTCACTGCGGGAAGGCGTTATTTTCAGAAAAATGAACTGGAGGGTATTAGTGAGTGAAGGATGGAATTTTTTACGGATAATGTTCAGAAAGAAAATATGACCAACACAAATAAGAAAGCCTATTTACTTCTTGTTCTACTAAACTTAGTATTAGTAATTTGGTTTTTCAGCCCGTTGTTATTTCATCTAAACAGTTCTATCATAAATATAGGTGGTGATAGCTTCAAAAATTATTTTACATACTTATACTTTATCAAGTTTGATATAGGTCATGATTTTACTGGAATGGGATATCCATTTTCAGAGCATATGACCTTTACAGACAATATGCCAGCCATTGCCTGGACTATGGCCAAGCTTCGTACTTTGTTTCCTTCTGTACCAGATTACAGCTTATTGGTAATGCACGCTTTGCTGATACTCTCTTTTCCATTAGGGAGCTATTTTGGTTTCAAAATTTTAAGGAGCTTCAAGACAGACGCGTACTGGGCTGCTATATCAGGCACTTTTATTACGTTTCTCTCCCCGCAAATCATCAGACTAACCGGGCATTATGGCATGGCATTCGTATGTGTTATACCAATGTACATTCACTACCTGAACAGTTATAGTCAAACGGAAAAGAAGATATACCTATTCTATCTTTTTGTGCTTGGTTTCGTGACCGGATTTCTGCACGTCTATAATTTAGGCATAGGGTTAGTGTTTGCAACTGCATTTTTAGCGTCATTCATTTTCATAGAAAAAAGGTACGCTGTCAGAAAAAGATTAAGAATAGCTTTAGCACCTTTTGTTTCTGCTCTACTTTCTGTAATTCTTTTGAAGTTAACATTGTTATTGACAGATGATGTAACAGATAGACCTCAATTTCCACCCGGAATACTCAATGCCTGCACCAGCCCAAAAGAGATTCTTACCAGTACACTTTTGCCTTTGGGCTATACTTTTCAGTTTCTTACCGGCAATCATGCGGCTGATGTAAGTGAGGGTTATATTTATTTAGGTTTTGTCAGCATAGTATCTATACTGCTTGCATTTGTTTCCAGGATTGTCATTGTTGCTAAAAAGAGAACTAACTCCTCGTCGGCTATACTCCCCAATACCATGAACACGTGGATAGCAGCTTCTATAATCTGCCTTTTACTTGCATTAGGAGTGCCTTTCAAATGGGGGCTGGAATCTTTGCTGGACCATTTGTCTTCTTTCAGGCAGCTAAGAAGCCTTGGGAGATTCGCATGGCCATTCTATTACATAATGTCAATTTATGTCTGTATCCTGATAGGCAATGTGTATGCAAACCTGGTTCAAAAAAAGCATAAAAAAGCATCGATAGCATTGTTGCTGTCTGTTATGACTATTTGGACTGTTCAGGCATCGGGATATGTCAACTACCTGAACGAGCATTTTGTTAAGAGCCATGACAACTATTTGAAATTACAATCTTCAACTAATGCCTGGGAGCCTTGGCTCAAGCAACATGGTTATAGTCTTGATACGTTTCAGGCTTCAATCGGGCTGCCTTTCTTCTATATTGGTGGAGACAAAATTGGCATGGAATCGATAGATCCCGGAGAGGTTCACAGGCCGCTTGCCTCGCTGGCATTGGGCTACAAATTGCCCATGATGAATGTGATGATGTCTCGTGGCTCCTGGGAAAGATGCTTTAATATCGTTCGCTTGTTTGATGGTGCGCTTACATCATTTCCTTATGAAGATTCACTTAATTTTAAACCATTTTTGCTGCTTAAAAGCAATGTGCAACCTATTGACAGCGCCCAGTCACGGTTACTGAAATACAGCAAGTATATTGGAGAATTTGAAGGCAGCAGTATTTATTCGTTTGATATAAAATACATGCTGTCGGACAATAGAAGAATAGCGGACTCAATACGGTCACTGGTGTACGAAACTCAGCGGCAGGAAGGATTGCTCGAAGGAAATGCTTTTTACTACGCAAATCACTTTGATAATATAAAATCTCCAACAACGTTTGCCGGAAACGGAGCCTTAGGTAAACTTGCCAACCACACGCTGATAGCCACTATTAACCATCCAATGTTGGAAAATGATCAGGATTACACATTGTCTATTTGGTCGCTTTGTGATAGCGTAAATGACCATCTTTCCTATTTCGACCTAAAACAGTATGACAGTGCGGGAAATCTGATCGACCAAAGTGATATTCTTTCTGCCCGCAGTACACTTGTGCTCAACTTTTGGTTTAAGGCAGAGAAACTGTACAAGGTAAAAGCTGGTGTAACAAAAATAGAGGTGTATGCAACAGGCTATCACGAAAAAGACAATCATATCGCAATAGATGAAATTGCTATGTGGCCTGTGGGTTATACCTATTTTTACAAAGACAGTAGTCGCCATCAAGTGCTCATCAATAATAGGCCTGTAACTAAAAACAATGATTAGCTACTCCACCCTCCATTCATAAAAATATGCTTCGCGTGTACTATCTACCAATGGCAGTGCTTTTTTCTCTGCAAATTTCATTCCCTCCTTAAAAGCGTGGAAAGCTAAAGGACGATTGGCGCGATCTGATACAGGAACAATTTTTGCGAGGCGCTCGGCATCAACGGTACGTGCCACCGCTACTAATATAGGCCTTTCATTAAGTCGCTGCCTTAATGCTGGCGATGGTGTACCTGTAGCAACCATGTTCAGCAACGATTGAGCAAATACAGGTGGCGTACGAGAAACTTTATTACTCATCAGCGGCAGGTTACTTTTTAATGCTAATCTGTAAGTATACCTGCTCCACTCGTCTATATCATCAAGCGTTAGATTCGCATCCTCTGACCCTACATGATAATATGGAAAAGGCAGGATTGCCTGATACTTTTTATAGTCTACACTTATGCCGTCCAGTTCGGCCATAGACCTTGCACCACCTATATTGCTTCGTGATAGACCGGGCCTCATAGTTTGCGTGGTATCCATTATCTCCGTAGTTCCGCATACTATTATCAATACTAAAATTGCATTTTTAAAATATTTGCTGGCAGATAAGAATAGCTTTGCAGTTGTATAAAAAACCCAGATGTAGAATACCCAATAGAATGGCCACACAAATCTGGACAAAGCTCTAAACTGCTCAACTAAATCTGTAACCCTATGTACCCAAAAAAGAGGGTTCACAACGTTGGGGTAGCTGTACAAAAGATTGGTATACCGGCCTACCATAAAAAAAACAACAACTGCTGCACAGATACATAAAAGTATGGTTTGCTTTCTATTGGTTGCTATAGATATAGGAATAGTATTAACTGGACGACGGTTAAAAGTATATTGAAATACAGAGGTACAAATCAACAAGGCGCCTACTACCAATAACGACATTTCTGCAGGCGGTATGCTCGCTCGAATTGGCGACGCGATACGAGTCGGATCGTCAATAATGAAGATATGCTCGCCTAATGACATGAGCAGTAAGATAAATCCCGCACCTAACAATGCTCCAGTCAATGGTAGTTTTAAGAACATTTTTTGAATACCTGCTATGGTGTAACGCAGTCTTGCATTTACCAAACCTACAATCAAAAATATCGCTGTGAGGTAGAGGCCTATATTACCTAAATATACTTGCGACTCGTTATTCGCAACTTTTTTGTCTATCCATAACGGAAAGAAGAAATTATGGTATTCGTAGTGGGTATAAAGCAATGAGAAATTTGTCTTTAACTCCCACCAATCATAACCACCCGCCGTACTCTTTCTTAAATTCAAAAAACCATCCGTGTTAATCATAGTAAGATAGACAAGCGCGCCCGCTATCAACGGTAACGCTATCGAAGCAATAATTGATCTCTTGCCAATAGGCGACTTAAAGCGCCTGATTCCATAAAAGAACATAAATGCCGATAAAAATGCCAAGTTAATAGCGAAATAGTATCCATGCAATAAAAAACTGCAAAGAACCAGTGCTGTCATTGCCAAGAGCAATATCAAGTTACGTTTTACCGACTGTGCTTTTGCCCAAAGTAGACACAAAAGTACCATTGCCAAAAGAAGAGATGAAAGGGATAAATTGTAATGTCCTGGAAAGAATCTTAATATCTGGATATTGGTCCACGGTAAAAACACAGCAGACAGCCAGCTCAAACCGGTATTATCGGTTATTCTGCGAAATATACTAAAACAAAGCAATGCGCAAATGAGGATATTGCCAATAATAAAATAGTTGTAAATCGGCATCGCATAAGCCGAGATATCATACACATTATGGCAAAACCAACGAAGTGGGATAGCAATCAAGGGAGTATTATCTGCACTATACACATACTCGCCATAAGGATAGTTAAAAGTATTGTATTTAAAAATCCCTTCGGGTCCTATCTTCTCTTTGACATAGGATAAATAGGTAAAATTGTTCTTTTCACCATCATACTGACCGTTCAAAACCGAATCGAATGGATTGGAAATTTGCCGCTCGAATACTGAAAAAATAAGAAGAGTATGTATAAGAATAAGGCTTGAAACAGCAAAACCTTTCTTTGACAAAAGAGTAAAAATTTTATCCATCTATAGAATAACACTTTTCAAAAAAAATACGCCGTTCTATAAAATATAAAACGACGCTATTATCAAATTTAATATGAGTCAAATCACTATTCTACAGTAACCGATTTAGCCAGATTTCTCGGTTGGTCTACATTCGTTCCACGTAAAACTGCAATGTGGTAAGATAACAATTGTAACGGAACAACAGTAAGTAAAGGCGAAAGGATTTCTTCTGTAGCCGGAATCTCGATTACATGGTCAGCCAGCTTTTTAATCTCTTCGTCGCCTTCATTCACAATGGCTATTACCTTGCCTTTACGTGCTTTAACCTCTTGTATGTTAGATACTATTTTATCGTGCGCGCTTTCATTTGTCGCGAGGAATACTACCGGCATTTGCTCATCAATCAATGCTATCGGGCCATGTTTCATTTCTGCAGCAGGATAACCTTCAGCATGGATATAGCTGATTTCTTTCAATTTCAATGCACCTTCCAATGCAACCGGGAAGTTGTAACCGCGGCCCAAATACAAGAAGTTGGTAGAGTCTTTGAATAGCTTAGCCAACTCTTTAATTTGTCCGTCTAATTGGATAGTTCGCTCAACTTTTGCAGGCAAGTTTTCCAACTCAAACAACACGCGACGCAGGTAAGACTGCGAAATAGTGCCTTTGTGCTCTGCAATTTGCAAAGCAAGCAATGTAAGAATAACAACCTGTGTAGAGAAAGCTTTGGTAGATGCCACGCCTATTTCAGGGCCGGCGTGTGTGTAGCTACCTGCATGAGATGCACGTGCTATGGAAGAACCAATCACGTTGCAAATACCATATATCAAAGCTTGACGCTCCTTGGCTATTTCAATAGCAGCAAGGGTATCAGCCGTTTCACCTGATTGCGAAATAGCAATTACCACATCTTTTTCGCTGATAATAGGATTGCGGTACCTGAATTCAGATGCATACTCTACTTCAACCTGTACACGGGCTAATTCTTCAATCAAATATTCGGCCAACAAACCGGAATGGTATGAAGTACCGCAGGCTGTAATTATAATACGCTCTGCCTGATTGATACGATTGATATATTCAGTTACGCCACCCAATTTTATCCAACCCTCAGCAGCATTCATACGACCCCTTACAGCATCTGCAATTACTTTAGGCTGCTCATAAATTTCTTTCAACATAAAGTGGTCGAAGCCGCCCTTTTCGATTGCTTCAAGCTCCATTTCCAGCTGTTGAATGAAAGGAGATTTTTCAAGATTCGCAAGGTTTTTAACCGTCAGCTCACCACTTCTATTTAAAATAGCATATTCCTGATCATCAAGGTAAACCACATTCTTGGTGTACTCTATTATTGGAGAAGCATCAGATGCCACATAAAATTCTTCTTTACCGATACCCACTACCAATGGGCTGCCTTTACGTGCGGCAACTAATGTATCCGGATCATTCCTGTCCATTACAACAATAGCATAGGCACCCACCACTTCATTTAGTGCGATGCGTACAGCATCTGCCAACGGCACCATTTCTTTTTTCTGTACTTCTTCAATAAGATTTACCAATACTTCTGTATCGGTATCAGATTGAAAAACATAACCACGCTTTTGCAACTCTTCTTTAATGGAAGCATAGTTTTCTATAATACCATTGTGAACAATAGCGTACTTACCTGAGTAAGATAAATGTGGATGCGCATTACGATCATTAGGCTCACCGTGTGTAGCCCAACGTGTGTGGCCTATACCTATATTGCCACCAACATCTTCGCCCGCTGCAAAGTTTTCCAGTTCACTTACTTTGCCCGCCTTTTTAAACAGGTTGAGCGAACCATTCAGCATCACAACTCCTGCGCTGTCGTAACCGCGGTATTCCAGGCGCTGCAAGCCTTTGATGAGAATAGGATATGCCTCTTTTGGGCCTATATAAGCAACTATGCCACACATAATATTTTCGTTTTAAATGGTTGTTATCAATCGTTATTTCATTTTGGAATAGATGACATCAAGTTTCATTTGAGCATCTCCTGGTACATTTACTCCCGGAGCTACCATACGGTAAGCACCTGGTAAATTTGCAGACGAAATTAAGCGAATTTTCAATTCAGTTTTACCTGCAGCTCTTGCCGCCTGCAATTCTCTCGGAAAATTAATTTTGTACTGGATATATTGTACGCCGCCAATCATTACCGGCTTAGGATTTCCGCCTACAAATCTTTGTGCATCGCCCGATGTAGCACCGGTAAGGTCTATCAAATCGGCTATAGTGTACGTTGTATTATCAGCAGATACGCCCAATGGAATAATCTGTGTAGGCATCGGATAAATGTCGTCCTTTCCTACTCTCAATATATTGATGAGCAGTTCGGCTTTCATTACTACACTTTCCGGAATGCTCTGGATGTTTTTCACCGTAATATCCGAACGGAAGCCAGGTGCACCTTGTATTACCACGCTATCGCGTAATGCTGTAGGTGTACCAAGGAAACCTGCTGCGGGTGTACCTGTATAATTGCGACGAATGCTGCCAAAAAAGGCGGACGATATTGGGTTGTGCGTAAAGAAGGTAACACGCTTAACACCGTTTACCGTGTAGTGAAACTCAATTCTTGCACGGTTGAAATTGCTACTAGATCCAACACCCAGATAAAAGTAGCTAAGTCTTTGCTTATGCGACAGCGGTGCGGATGCATCAGGCGTTATATACACGCCTTTCAGGTAATTGATAAAGGTAGAAAAGTTCTTAAATACGTTTGCGTCCGCAGTACGTATTTCTCTCGCAAAATCGTTGGAAAGCCTTACCCTTAACTGACCACCAATAGTGTCGCCGGAGGGATAAACAATGCTGTCATTTTTCATACTGGAATGACTAACTGTAGCGGAACCGAGCAACTCAGTGCGATTAACGGCAACACTATCAAAAGCATAATACTTACGACCGGTGCCGTCTACTTTGAAATCGTTCTGAGTAATACGGTAAACATTATAAGACTGATTGCTGGAACCGGCAGTATCGCCGTAGCTAACTCCGGTGTATGGCAATACCAACACCGCACTGTCAATATCTACTAAACTATCAGGAAAAGAAAAGCCATCCACATTAGGTGCTACCTGAAGATAAATGCCCGCATCCGTTGTTCCGAAAAAAGGGTCATCGCCAATGCTGCCCAAAGCCATTAGCGGAGCAGTCGCATCATCAGTACGCAGTGAGTCATTATAGCCAATCTGTATCTCTATCGGCAGGCTATCTGCCGTTAACCTGAATGTATTTACATTGTCTACATCCGGCGCCAAATCCGGCTTTATGATGCTGCTTTCCTTACAGGCTACTAACGAAAAAAAGCCTGCGCACAATGCTAAGGCTTTTAAAGTGTTTTTTTGAATTATCTTCAAAGCTTATATCTTTTCTGAATAAATAAAATAATCTGCACTTTTAATTATAGTAACGAATACCATTAGTCCTTTAAAAGACTTTGGTACACATCGAAAATAGAAGAGATATCCTCTTTCCATTCTTCGCTATAATTTACTACTTTTTTGTAACGGCCGTTTTTGAACTCGTCAACGATTTTCGCATCAACATTATCATCCCCATGTACCACTACATCTGCATATTTGCTTGCACCATACATCAACGCATTACTATCGCTTTCATTGTATGGCTCCAGGTCTTTTTCTTTAAGCGCAGCGCTATTCAATACCTGCTTTACAAACTGCTCGCCCAGGCTCTCGGTAAATTGCGCCTGCTGTGCTGTAAATATAGTTTTGGAATGGATAAATACAGGCTCTTTTTTATAAGCAGTTTTCAGGAACAGAGGAATGAGTGAGGTCATCCAGCCATGGCAATGAATAACATCCGGCGGCCAGCCAAATTTTTTCACTATTTCCAATGCACTTTTACAGAAGAAAATCATGCGCTCGGCATTGTCCTCAAAAAAGTGGTCGTGCTCATCACGGAAAACAAATTTTCTTTTGAAGAAGTCTTCGTTATCCATAAAATATACCTGTAAACGGGCATTGGGTAAAGAAGCAACTTTAATCAGTAAAGGGTAATCATCCTTATCAACTACTATATTAATACCTGATAGGCGCACTACCTCGTGCAGTCTGTGACGACGCTCGTTAATAGTGCCGAAACGTGGCATAATTACACGCACTTCCATCCCGGAATCAAAAGATTTAACGGCCAGTTTGTTTAGTACTTCGGCAAAGTCCGTGATATCAAGATAAGGGGAAAGTTCGTTGGCAATAATCAGTACACGCTTTTTGCTCTGTATGGACATGAATGTAAAATGTTGGCTGAAATTTGTAAAACCGGCTTTTTAGCGTAGGTTTGGCGGCAAAGTTACGAAATAATTATAATAATCATGTAAGCGTGTGCTTGTCATGCTTATTTTTACATTCATCAATATCATTATCCATGTATATTTTCCATAAGGATACTGACCTCAGGCAACACTTGCAACAGGTGCGCAGCGAGGGTAAAAGTATCGGATTTATACCCACCATGGGCGCCTTGCACGAGGGCCATATTTCGCTCATCAGCCTTGCAGCACAAGCCAATACAGTTACGGTTTGCAGCATTTTTGTCAACCCCACGCAATTCAATAATGCCGAAGACCTTGCCAAATATCCACGCACTACCGAGCAGGATATAGACCTGCTGACACGTGCTGATTGCGATGTACTTTATTTACCAAATGTAGCAGATGTATACCCCAACGGAACTACTTTAGCAACGCCTTATCCATTAGGATATTTAGATACGATACTGGAGGGAGCTTATCGTCCGGGGCATTTTCAGGGAGTGGCTCAAGTGGTAGACCGGTTTCTCGAAATAGTGCAACCGGACACCCTATATTTAGGTCGAAAAGACTACCAGCAATGTATGGTGCTCAAGCACATTGCTACGCTAAAGCACCCAGCTATTAATGTAGCCTTTTCCCCTACCCTGCGCGAGCCCGACGGACTTGCTATGAGCTCACGCAACAGGCGCCTTACCGAACCGCAACGCGCATTGGCGGGCGTTATTTACCAATGCCTTATCTCTATTCAAGGCAAGCGAGAAGAAGGTAATTTTGCCATTGTAAAAAAAGAGTGTGAAGAACTGCTGGAGAAAAAAGGCTTCCGCGTGGACTATGTAGCACTTGCTGATGCTGATACGCTGGAATTGCTGGAGGAATATGCGCCCAATCGAAAAATGGTGGCATTGATAGCCGCCTATATAGGCAATGTGCGCCTGATTGATAATATAGAGTTGTAATTTTCAAAAAAAATCATCAATCGATTTTATTTTCTTAATAATTTTCATAATTTCGCAGTCCTTAAAATCTATTTCTTAACGCAAATAATTTCAATTATTATGGCGGTAAAAATCCGTTTACAGCGTCATGGGTCTAAAAAACGCCCATTCTACTTCATCGTAGCAGCTAACAGTACCTCACCTCGTGATGGTAAATTCATTGAAAAACTGGGAACTTACAACCCATTGACCGTTCCGGCAACTGTTCGTATCAACAACGACCGTGCTTTGGATTGGTTAAACAAAGGTGCACAACCAACTAACACTTGTCGTCGTATTTTGTCGTTCAAAGGTGTGTTGTACATGAAGCATCTTATGCGTGGTGTATCTCTTGGTCTTTTCGACGAAAAAACTGCTAACGAGAAATTTGAACAATGGAATACCGGTCACGAACAACTTGTTGCTCAACGTGAAGAAACTCACCGCAAGCACAAAAGCGAAAAACGCCACAAAGTTGCTCAGGAATCCATTCGTCTTGTGGAAGAAAAAAATGCAGCAAAAGCAGCAACAGCACAGCCTGTTGAAGAAGCTCCTGCAGCTAACGACGAATCTGCTGAAGCAGGTGAAGCACCAGCAGCAGAGTAATTGCAGCAACGCATATATCGTTTATGCTTAAGATTTAAAAAAATGCCCGCATCTTGTGGGCATTTTTGCTTTAAAGCAATAGTGTGCAATAACTATTTCAACATTCAACATGGACTATACACAAATAGGCCGCATATCGGCTACACATGGCCTTGATGGCAGGCTTAACCTCACCCATAACCTGCCGGCTGCTGCCTTTCGCAAGCTGAAACACATCTTTATAGAAATACGCAACAAAAGCTATATCCCCTATTTTATTGAGCAAATGAAAGAGGTTGATGCTGAGTCTGCACTGGTATATCTGGACGATACAAAAACAGTAGAAGATGCAAAAAAATTAGCTGGTAAAGGCATCTTTATCGAAACCGATTTGCTGCAACAGATAAGCCCGAAAAGCCTGCCGGCCAATCTTGATGGCTTTATGGTTCATGATAGAAATATAGGGGTAATAGGCGCCGTAGAAAACATATTTGAAACGCCCGGACAGGTATTGGCTACTATTATCTACAAAGGTAAAGAAGTAATAATACCGCTTATCGATTCCACCATCCAGTCTATCGACGGGGCACGCAAAACTATTTCTGTAAACTTGCCAGAGGGCTTGCTGGACGTGTATTTGGATTAAATTCAGCTATATTTTTACCTACAAAACCTGTTAGGTCTTAAAGAGCTAACAGGTTTATATATAAAATAGCATTATAAGTTAGTACTAATCCTAAGTATCAATTAAAAAAGAAAACTGGTATTCTAATATTTCTACCCCGTTCGAAGTGAAAAATGATTGATCGAGTCTGATAATCTGGAGACGCATATGCAATGCTTCCTTGTTCGCGTTCAATATTTTTGAACATTCTATTTACTACAAAATCTTTTCTAATACTTGTATGTGGAATAAGTTTAGCCACATGGTAATTTCGGTTTATCTGGTACATTGCATAAACTCTGTCTTTACTACTAACATACAAATTTTGAACTGTGAAATCGTCTCCAGTAAAATCCTTCCCAGTTTTAACAAAGAAAATATACGCAGAATCTGTCTCGGAAACAATTTCTGTCTTTTCCAACGTTTCCATGTTCCAAATCGAATTACATCTATCAAATGCCAAATATGGATACTCGCTATTATTGAGTGCATAGAAATCATACAAATATCTATCCCTGTAAATATTCGGCAAATCCAAATTTAGCTTTCTTGTAAACATATATTCATCAGCTTTACGAACGTATTCGGTTATTGGTAGTATAGGCTTTCCTGACTGGAGTTGATCGTACAGCCTCGTTTCATTATCTCTCGTTACCATATAAATTGTATCTGCAGTGTGGGTTGGCAGGAAGGGACCAAACATCGTTCTACCCTTTTCAGATTCAATACGATAATAATTCATTGCTTTTGCATTGAAGTCGTAGATGACCAGTGCTGATTTTTGATACAAGGTCGTATCCAAAGGAGAATCGAAAGCCCAAAATTGATACAGCATCACCACCTCCTTTCCGCATAGTTCAGCCCAATAAATAGAGGACGTGTACATATTACTTGCAGCAATTGAATCAAATGACCTCCGAATTGTTTCTTCAAGCTTTGGATACAAAGCAATTATAGCATCCTTTGATATATCGGAAGACCTGATTTGGAGTATTGGAGAAAATTTGTCCTTTTGGAAAATTTTTACGGACTTAGTATCAAAATCAAAGCAAGCAACCAATGAGTCGTTTTGGCTATCCACTGTTTGATTATTTTCATTATAAGCAATCTTGTTGCTATCATAAACCCTTTGGAAGCTATCTAAAGCTTTATCATCCAGGCATGAGTATTCCTTTTGATATAACAACAATCCATCAAACGAAATTATAGAAAATGTCGTTCCGTTTTCTGAACGAGTTAGATTATACAATGAATCATTATATAGAATAGGAAAATCAAAACTACTGAGATTGTACTGCTCTTGTATTTCGCTGGAATCCTCAATTCTAAATGAAGGCATTGAAAAAACTACAGGCATTTTAATCCTATCACTGATTAGCTGGGTAGCATTATAGCATTTTACACACTGTCCCAATTTGTAGTTGATGACTCCAACCTGACCCTTAGAAGCTAAAGCAAAGAGAATAAATGCCAAAAATATGAAGTTCCTTTTCATGTATTTTGAATTAGAAAGAGTGGCAATTTCATTTGCCACTCCACTTAGTTGATCAATACTTACTGGTCTATAGTTAACCCTTGTTGTGTCGCCATTTGAGCTTCAGCCCAAGCAATTGCTGCTCCTTCGTTTGGAGCAACAGACGATGCAACAATATAATCATAGGTATTTCCCAAATGCTTTATCGTCAAATGAATACGGCCATTGCCATCGACCGAAGCTTTAATATTTGCACAGACCTGTTGGCTAGGAGTACATCCAATTGTCTTTCGTCCGTTAACAGTCATCTGCCAAGCACTACTTGGCAAATCCCTGGTGCAGCATACCCAATTGCCGTTGCCATACAGCAATCGCGGTCAAAAATTTTTTTCTCATTTTTAATAATTTTAAAATTAAATAATTGTTGTTTACAAAAAATGATATAAAGCAAAAAAAAAAAAAAAAAAAACACAAAAAAAATATAAAATAAAAA
>PJTT01000480.1_pt1 | contig 28377 bp, 36 predicted proteins | sample 1512261 | NCBI WGS metagenome assembly PJTT01 (sample SAMN08177685, study PRJNA422409) | Soil metagenome, whole genome shotgun sequencing project. | isolation source: Soil (2) enriched on wood chips | place: USA: Madison | collected 2015-01-15
AGGTTCTGCTCACGGTGTTCGGCGGTCACGGTGATGGTGTCCAGACCGGTCGGGGTCGGCGCGCTGTCCTGCGCGGCGGCACCGAAGCTGCCGACCAGGGCCAGGCCGGCACAGGCCAGGGCCAGCGGGTGGCGACGGAAAGAAACAAAGGACGACATGCCCGACGAACGGCGGGAATCGGTATGGGAAGGCATCGAGAGCTCTGAGGAGGCATCCGTGCGGCCTGCGCGAGCCGGGCGGTAGAAAAAGGGAGACACTGCGCAAGCGTTCATTATCGCCCGAATTGTTACGATTTCGTTGCGCACCCCGTCGCAGTCAGGTTCCCGCCCACTGCGGCAAAGTGGGGGCGGCAGCGAACACCACCGCCCCCGGGCCCTGCTCCCCTTACACGCCTGCAGCCAACGGAGAACGTGCCAGCACGAAGCGACCGGCCGCCTCCTGCAGGGCATGCGCCTGGCTGCTCATCGCCCGTGCCGACGCCGACGCCTCCTCCACCAGCGCAGCGTTCTGCTGGGTCACGCCGTCCATCTGCACGATGCTCTGGTTGACCAGCTCGATACCGGCGGCCTGTTCCTGGCAGGCATGGGCGATCTCGCCCACCAGTCCCCCCAGCTCGGTCACCGATGCCACCACGTCCTGGATGGTCCGCCCGGCATCACCGGCCAGCACCTTGCCTTCGGCCACCCGGGCGACCGAATCCTCGATCAGCCCCTTGATCTCCGCGGCGGCCAGCGTGGAGCGCTGCGCCAGCGCGCGCACCTCACTGGCAACCACCGCAAAACCGCGTCCTTCCTCGCCGGCCCGCGCCGCCTCAACCGCCGCGTTCAACGCCAGGATGTTGGTCTGGAAGGCGATGCCATCGATCACCGCGATGATCTCGGCGATGCGCCGCGATGCCGCGTCGATCAGGCCCATCGTCGCCTGCATCTCCGCCATCGCCACGCCACCGCGCCCGGCCACCTGTGCCGCCTCGCTCGCCAGCTGATCGGCGCGGCGCGCATGGTCGGCGTTCTGGCGCACGGCCGAGGTCATCTCCTCGATCGACGCCGCCGACTCTTCCAGGTTGGCCGCCTGCTGTTCGGTGCGACGCGACAGATCGTCGTTGCCCGCGGCGATCTCCGCTGCAGCCAGGCTCACCGCGCCGGCCGCCTGCTGGATGCGGCCGACGATGCCGGTCAGCGCGCCCACGGTGGCATTGGCGTCCCCGCGCATGCGCGCGAACACGCCCTGCGACTGGCCATCGATGCGGTGCCGCAGATCACCTTCGGCCAGGTTGCGCAGCAACCCCGAAAGCGCCATCAGGTTTTCATCGGCCGTGCCCATCACACTGTTCAGGCCCTGCACCATCTGCCGGAAATCGTTGGCAAAGGCCTGCGCATCACCGCGCACGCTGAAATCGCCGGCGGCAGCGGCCGCCACCAGGCGCTTGATCTCGCCGTTGATGCCCTGCAGTTTCGAACGCACGCCATTGAGCGCCTGGGTGATGGCCACCTGTTCGCCCGGCAGCACGTCCATCGTCTGCTGCAGGTCACCCTCGGCATAGCGCTCGACCAGAGCAACCATGCGCTGCTGGGTCTGCAGGTGTGCGGCCACCAGCGCGTTGGTGCCGGCCACCATGGCGCGGAATTCACCCTCGAAGGCCTGTTCGTCGATGCGGTGGCTGACCACGCCGGCCGCGTGCTGTTCGCCCATGGCCGCCTGCGCCTGCAGGATCTCACGCAGCTTGGAGCGCATCTGCTGCAGCGACCCCAGCACGCGGCCGACCTCGTCGTCCCGGCGCACCTCGATCTCGCGGTCCAGGCGCCCGCTTGCCACGTCACGCGCGACCTGCGCGGCGGCGGCCAGCGGGCGTCCCAGCAACCGGCGTACCACCAGCACGATCAGGGTCACCACCGTGGCCAGTGCCAGCGCCGAGATCAGCGCGATGCGCAGCATCAGGCCGTTGAGCACATCATCCAGCACCGACTGCGGCTCGAGGCCGAGCACCAGCCACTGCCACGGGCCGTAGCGCTGTGCCGAGGCGAACCACGCCTGCTCGCCACCACCCGCGGCTGGCCGCAGGTGCAGGCGTGCCTGCGTGCTGCTGCCGTCCAGCAGCGCCTGCAGCGCCGGCAGGTCCTGCTCGGCCACCCGCTCCTGCAGCAGCCCGCCCTCGCCGTCGGTGGCGGCCACCACGCGGCCGCGCTCCTTGCCGGCGCGGGTATCGAGCACGATGAAGCGCCCTTCGCGGCCCAGCGTGGCCTCGCGCAGGCGCGCCTTCAGCGCGGCCAGGCCCTGCGAATAGTCCTGGCCGACGAAGGCGATGCCGGCCACGCTGCCATCGGCGGCGCGGATCGGCATGTAGTGGGTCATGTAATCGGTGCCGAACAGGTGCGCCGGGCCGGTGTAGCCCTGCCCGCCCAGCACCCGCGCATACGCAGGATTGGCGTGGTCAAGCACGGTGCCGAGCACGCGCTCGCCCTGCGCATTGCGCAGCGACGTAGCCACGCGCACGAAATCATCGCCATCGCGCACGAACACCGTGGCCACGCCACCGGTGGCGTCGGCGAAGCGATCCACTTCGGTCGACGCTGGGCCGATGGCCTGGCTTCCCATGCGCAGCGTCGGCGTACTGCGGCCGGCCACATCTATCGTTGCGGCGCCATCGGCCTGCGCCTCACCCTGCGGCAGCATCGCGCGGAAGGTACCGGCGATGCGCTCGGTGCTTTCGCTCAGGCTGCGGTCGTACAACTGCACCGAATCGCGCATCAGCACGGTGGCGGTGTGCAGGCCGGCGCTCACGCGCTGCTGGTAACTGTCAGCGGTGTCGCGGTAGATCAGGACCGCCAGGGCGGCGAAGGCGACGGTGGTGATCGCGGCCATCAACAGGGCAAGCCGCGAGGCGATGGTCAACGAACGGCGCGGCGGCGAAGCAGAGAAACGGGAGGCAGCAGGGGTCATCATGGAAAAACGGATCCGTGGAAGGGAGTGCTCGAAAGCGCACCCCCATTAACGGCACCGTTCTGGTCCTCTTTACGCCCGCCGCCTAGCCGGATCTGGTTATTGACGGCGCCAAGCCATTGATTCAGAAACCTTGTTCAGCTTCGCCACTGGCGTCGGCGGGCCCCGGGCCCAGCACCGTGCGTGCGCCGGCAGCGCCGTCAGCGCCCACCGTGGCCACTGCATGCAGCTGGTCCAGGCGGACGCGGCGCTCGCCGTCGGGCGCATCCAGCAGCAGGAACTCTTCCTTGTCCGCAGTGCTCTCGGTGGTCCGCGCCCGCGCCAAGAAACGGCTGCCGTCGCGCAGTTCGACCTGCAGCAGGGCGCGGTGAAGGCAGGCGATTTCCAGCACATCGTGCAGGTCGCACTCCAGCGGTTGGTAGTCGGTCATGTGGGGTTCCTCGGCGGCGATGGTGCTCAGCCTGCCATGGGTCCCGGGCCGCCGCTTGGCAAGCCCGGGGGCCGGCGCTACACTGGATCCCAGCCGTGGGGCCATAGCTCAGCTGGGAGAGCGCGTCGTTCGCAATGACGAGGTCAGGAGTTCGATCCTCCTTGGCTCCACCACTATTCAGTGCGGTAACGCACTCAGAAGGCCGGAACTCCTGAAATAACAGGGCTTCCGGCCTTTTTTGTTGCACGGTTGGCAACGGAATCGGCCACGAGGACACGCGGGTGATCGGGAAAAACGCACGGACGCTGATTGCTGCGATTGTCCTCCTGGCCATCGGGGCCTACGCCATCTGGTCGGGCGACGGCCGCGACCACAGCACCGCCGCCGGCGAGCGTGCGCCCGCTGCGACCCCCTCCTCCCCGAAAGCACCCACCGCGCCCGGCCGGCACGCTGCCGCCCCTGCGCCCGCCGCCCCGCCGCGCCCGCAGGCATTCGCGTTCGGCGATCTCAAGGCACGGGCGCAGTCAGGGGACGCGGTTTCCCAGCGTGAACTGGCTGAACTGTACGAGCGCTGCTTCGCGGTCAACATCGCACCAGAAAACTACCTGCCGGGCTACGAAGTCATGGCCCGCCACACCCCGTACCCGGAGGAGACGGCAGAAATGATGCGCACTGCCCGTTCTACTGCGGCGTTGTGCGCGAAGGTCGATGGCGGCCAGATCATCCCGATCGAGGCCATCCGTGCCTGGCTTGAGTCTGCAGCCACCCGCGGTGACCTCGCCGCCCAGGCCCGGCTGCTGTTGCTCAACGGCGAGAAACCGGACGCGGCCGCCTACACGCGCCTGATGGACGATGTTGCCAGATCGAAAGACCCGGCCGCCGTGTTCCGGCTTGGCGAACTGGTGGCGCACCCCACACACAGCAGCGCCACGGGCCGGTACGCGGACCTCTCTTCCGATCCGATTTCGGGCCATGCGTGGAGCATCGTCGGCTGCCGCATGGGATATGACTGCAGCAGCGGCTCACCGCTGATGGCGTCCGTCTGCCTGTCGGGGGGCGGATGCGCCGGGGAGAACTACGAAGCGTACGTTCGTTCGAGCCTCATCACCGCGCGTGACGCACGCCTGCTCGACCTGCGCATCCGCGAAGTGTCGGCACTGCTGGCGCAGCCATAGGCCGGGCGCCAGCGGCCACCGGCGCGCTCAGGCCGGGTCCTGGCTTCCATCCTTGCGCTGCGGCCGGCGCGAGTGCGCGTCATGCACCTGCTGGTCGTCCTGGCCCGGTCGCTGCTTTGCCACCTCATCCTGCCGGCGATCCTGGCGGCTTTCCTGGGCACCCTCGCGGGCCTGCTGCTGGTTGGGGTTCTGCTTGTCGTTCATGGGGGCGCTCCGGCCGGCAACAGGCCGGCCCGGTCAACGCACGCTAGACGCGCGCCGGTGATGCGCAGGTCAGGCCGCCGCGAGCACCGCGTGCAGGGGCGACGTGAGGTTCAGGCCTGCACGCATTCGCGCACGGCGAACGGATGCCCGCAGGCGCTGCAGGTGGAATGACCGAACGCCAGCGCCAGCAACCGCTCGGCGCGCTGGTCGCCATCGTCGCGCACCTGGTGCATCAGCCATTGCTCGGCCACGCCCACCGGTTCGCCCGGCAACAGTGCCGTCGTCGCCGACGGCGCGCCGAACACCGGATCCTCATGGCACACGTACGGCGCTTCCGCATCCAGCGTGCAGTACAGGTCCGCCGAACACGCTACGCACTCGCCTACGATCTCGCCTTCGGCAAGCCGGTCCAGATGCTGCGACCAGGCCTTCTCGCCACTCAGGCCCAGCCAGGCCTGGCGCAGCCAGCCACGTTCACCGTGACCATCGTCGGACAGCGGCACCGCATCCTTGCCGGTGCCTTGCAGGCGCTTGTGCACCTTGCTGCGCAACGCCTGGATGACATCGCCATGCGGCACCAGCCCAGGGTCGCCCACGTCCGAGCCGGCAACGATGGCGCCGGCCAGCAGCAGCGCATCATCTCCGTCGCTGCGCCCGGTCTGCCGCGCGATCGACAACAGCACCGGCAGCGCCGCGTGGCTGGCCGAATAAACCGAGCCCTGGTGGCACAGGTGCGACCAGATGTCGTTCCAGTCCTGCTGGTGCTGCGGGTCCATCATCGATGCCAGCAGTGCGCCCGCTTCAGACGCGTCGCCGTAGGCACCCTGCAGCGTTGCCCAGTCGATGGCATGAACGTCGGCGGTCTTTGGCATGTCCTTCCCTGGTCGATGCAGCAGGCGTCCAGCATGACCCATCGGCGGGCAGGTTGGACAGCGCGCTTGTGGCTGCAACGCTCGCGCGGCCAGAATCGGCACATCACCGACGCACAAGGAAGCGCCATGTACCGCCCCACCCTGCTGGCCGCACTGCTGGCCCCGCTGCTGCTCACGACCGGCTGTGCCCACCGCCTGGCCGCTGCGCCGCCGCCGATGCCCGGCTACATCGGCAACTATGAAGCCGTGCGCGCCGCACAGGACGATCCGGCACGCGGCATTTCCGGCATCTTCGCCATGACCGTGCAGGCCATCGGCAGCGACGATGGCCGCATCTACCTCAACAGCGAACGCGACTACCGGCACCCGCTGAACATCACCCTCAACATGGACTCGGCCCTGCGGCCGGGGCTGGAAAGCGCGCTGGGCCTGAAGCTGGACCACCTGCAGAACCGCCGCCTGCTGGTGCGCGGCACCGCGCGCCAGGTCCGCATCGATTTCATCAACGGCAACGGCCAGCCCAGCGGCAAGTACTACTACCAGACGCAGATCAGCGTCAGCGACCCACGGCAGGTACGTTTCGCGCCGTGAGTGCGCGGCGCACCCGCCCTGCCGCTGACCTGCCCTGCCCGGCCCGATAGCCGCGGCCAGCTCAGTCGAGCTTCACCACCAGCTTGCCGAAGTTACGCCCCTGCAGCAGTCCGAAGAATGCCTCAGGGGCGTGCTGCAACCCTTCGACCACGTCCTCGCGGTACTGGATGCGCCCTTCGCGCAGCCACTGCCCCATCTCGCGCTCGAAGTCCGGCCAGAGGTGTTTGAAGTCATGCACGATGAAACCGCGCACGGTCAGCCGCTGGCGCAGGATCTGGCTGAACAGTGCCGGCAGCCGGTCCGGTCCGGGCTGCTCGACACCGCGTGCGTTGTAGGTGGCGATGGTGCCGCAGACCGGGATGCGGGCGAAATCGTTGAGCAGTGGCAGTACCGCATCCAGCACATGGCCGCCGACGTTCTCGAAGTACACGTCGATGCCATCCGGCACGGCGTCGCGCAGCTGCGTGGCGAAATCCGCCGCGCGATGATCCAGCGCCACGTCCACGCCCAGCGTACGCAGGTAGGCCTGCTTGGCTGCGCCACCGGCGATGGCAACCACGCGTGCCCCCTGCAGGCGCGCGAGCTGCGCGACCGTGGCACCGACCGGTCCGCTCGCAGCGGCCACCACCAACGTCTCACCCGGCTTCAGGCGCGCGATTTCATGCAGGCTGGAGTAGGCGGTGAAGCCCGGCATGCCGAACACACCCAATGCGGTGCTCAGCGGCAGTCCGGCCGCATCCAGGCGGCGGCCCAGCGCGGCGGCAGACAGCACCGCATGGGTCTGCCAACCACCCGGTGCCAGCACGTGGTCACCTACGGCAACACCGGCCACCGTGGACTGCAGCACCTCCGCCACGGTCTGCCCCTCCATCACCGCGCCCACCGCCACGGGCGCGGCATAGGACGGGCCGTCATCCATGCGTCCGCGCATGTAAGGATCCAGCGACAGATAGCGGTTGCGCAGCAGCACTTCGCCCGGCTGCAGTGCCGGCAGCGCGGCCTGCTCCAGGCGGAAGTTGGTGTCGGTCGGTGCGCCCTGGGGGCGCGAGGCCAGCACGATGCGCGTGGTGGTGGTCGGGGTGTCGGACATGGCAACGGTCTCTGCTGCGGCCAGCATCGAAAAAGGAACCCCGACAGTACGCCGCAGGCGCGGGGCTGGGAGGCAGCAGAAACAGCGTTCCACCGGCCGCACCGGACCCAGCCCCTGCGGTTGCGGCTTTGCCGATATCGGCGGACCGCTGATTTCCGCGGCGCGCACTACCCGCTGCGGCCGCCTGCAGAGCACCGAGGATCAAGCACTTGCGCGTGCGCAGACGGCAATGTGAAGGTTTTTTGCCAAAACGCTTGCCGAACGCAGTCGACCTCCGTAATATGCGCGTCCTTGGCAGCGACCTCGCTGCAACGAAACAAGTGGCCGAGTAGCTCAGTTGGTAGAGCAGGGGATTGAAAATCCCCGTGTCGGCGGTTCGATTCCGTCCTCGGCCACCACTTTCGAAGGCCTGCAGAAATGCAGGTCTTTTTTTTCCGGCCACTGCGTTCGCGCGGTTGGCCAACCAGACTGGCCGAGTAGCTCAGTTGGTAGAGCAGGGGATTGAAAATCCCCGTGTCGGCGGTTCGATTCCGTCCTCGGCCACCAGTTTGAAGACCTGCAGAAATGCAGGTCTTTTTTTTTGCCGCTTCGCGCGACCGATGGAACCTGAACGATGGTTTTCACGCCCGGTCCAGCGTCCAGTCGCCTACTCTCGACGTCTCGACCGGAGACGTCCCATGCGACTGCGCCACGCGCTGCTGCCCTGCCTGCTGATCGCCGCCGCCCACGCCGGCGCCGCCAACGTGCAGTCGGTCGAGGCGCTGGATATCGATCGCTATGCCGGCCAGTGGCATGAGATCGCACACCTCCCCGTCTCCTTCCAGAAAAAGTGCGTCGGCGACATCACGGCGACGTACAGCCTGCGCCGCGACGGCCGCATCAGCGTCAGCAACGCCTGCCGCGTGCAGAGCGGAGAGCGCATCGCCGCCGATGGCGTGGCACGCCCGGTGGAAGGCCAGCCCGGCCAGCTGCAGGTGCGCTTCGCCCCCGACTGGCTGAGCTGGGTGCCGCTGGTCTGGGCCGACTACTGGGTGATCGCGCTGGACCCGGACTACCAGTGGGCCGTGGTCGGCGAACCCGACCGCCGATACCTGTGGATCCTCTCGCGCCTGCCCGACATGGACCGCGGCCTGTTCGAGCAGCTCAAGGCCAAAGCTGAAGCGATGGGTTACGACCTGGCGCCCCTGCGGGTGATGGCCCCGCTGCGCGATCCCGCGCCCGCGCCGGCCGACTGAACCCCAACCCCTCCAGCATCCCGGGCGCGCCCCTGGCAGCGTCCCGCGCACGCCTGCCGGTCATGCTCACGCGCTACCCTCTGCGACGGGTCGCCATGGGCGATCCATTCCACCATACGCCGTAGTATGCTTATCCCACGCACCCCCTACAAAGGACCTGCGCCCATGCTCCACCGTTTCCGTTTCGCCTTGATCGTCCTGTGCACCCTGGCCCTGGCTGCTTGCAGCGATGGCATCGTCAAGCGTGTTTCGGAACCGGCGGCCAGCCTGCAGCAGCTCACCGTGCGCGCCGACGGCAACTGGACCGTCGCCCTGCGCCTGCAGAACTACAGCTCGATGCCCATGACCTTCGACGATGTGTCGCTGACCCTGACCGTCGGCGACACCGAAGCAGGCACCCTGCAGGCCAAGCCGGCCATCTCCATCGGCGGCACCTCGGCCGACGTCATCAACCTCGACCTGGTGCCCAGCTCCGGCGCGCGCCTGGTGGTGGCCGACGCCCTGGCCGGCAACCGCACCCTGGCCTATGGCCTGAAGGGCACGGTGGCTGCCACGCCGCAGGAAAAGAAGCAGCGCAGCTTCGACATCAGCGGCCGCAGCACCCTCAACCAGGCCCCCGGCCTGCCGGGCGTGCTGCGCTGAGATCCCCCTTTCGCCGCGGCATCGCCTGCCGCGCCCTTTTGTCCTGATCGAGACGTCACCGATGAGCAGCTACACCGCCCCGCTTTCCGACCTCCGTTTCGCCCTGCACGACGTGCTCAAGGTGGAACCGCTGTTCGCCCGCCTGGGCTTCACCGACGCCACCGCCGACGTGGTCGATGCCGTGCTGGAAGAAGCCGGCCGCTTCAGTGCCAGCGTGCTGGCCCCGCTCAACAGCGTGGGCGACGAAATCGGCTGCGTGCTCGACCAGGCCACCGGTGAAGTGACGACCCCGCCCGGCTTCAAGCAGGCCTACGACCAGTTCGTCGATGGCGGCTGGACCGGCCTGACCGCCGCACCGGAACTGGGTGGCCAGGGCCTGCCGCACACCCTGGGCGTGCCGCTGAACGAAATGATCAACGCGGCCAACCTGGCCTGGGGCAACTTCCCCCTGCTCTCCCACGGCGCCATCGAGGCCCTGAAGCAGCACGGCGAGGCGTGGCAGCACGACGCCTTCCTCAAGCCGCTGATCGAAGGCCGCTGGACCGGCACCATGTGCCTGACCGAGCCGCATTGCGGTACCGACCTGGGCCTGCTGAAGACCAAGGCCGAGCCGAATGCCGACGGCAGCTACGCGATCACCGGCACCAAGATCTTCATCACCGCCGGCGAGCACGACCTGACTGAAAACATCGTGCACCTGGTGCTGGCCAAGCTGCCCGACGCCCCGCCGGGCGCCAAGGGCATCTCGCTGTTCGTCACCCCCAAGTTCAAGGTCGACCGCGACGGCAACGTCGGCGAGCGCAACGCACTGCGCTGCGGCTCGATCGAGCACAAGATGGGCATCAAGGGTTCGGTCACCTGCGTGATGAACTTCGACGGTGCGCAGGGCTACCTGGTCGGCCAGCCGCACAAGGGCCTGCAGGCGATGTTCACCATGATGAACACCGCACGCCTGGGCGTCGGCCTGCAGGGCATCGGCCTGTCCGAGCGTGCCTACCAGAACGCGCTGAAGTACAGCCGCGAGCGCCTGCAGTCGCGCGCCCTCAGCGGCGCCAAGTTCCCGGAGAAGGCCGCCGACCCGATCCTGGTCCACCCGGACGTGCGCCGCATGCTGCTGACCATCAAGTCGCTGGTCGAAGGCAGCCGACTGCTGGCCCTGCACGCGGCCACCCTGATCGACGTGGCACACAGCGCCGGCGATGCCGCCGAGCGTGAGCGCGCCGACACTCTGGTCAGCTTCCTCACCCCGATCTCCAAGGCCTGCCAGACCGAATGGGGCATCGAGAACACCTACAACGCCCTGCAATGCTTCGGTGGCCACGGCTACATCCGCGAGCACGGCATGGAGCAGCTGGCGCGCGATGCGCGCATCACCACCCTGTATGAAGGCACCACCGGCATCCAGGCGCTGGACCTGATCGGCCGCAAGACCGCCTCCAGCCAGGGCGCCGGCCTGAAGCTGATGCTGGCCGAGATCGAAGCCTTCGCCAAGGAACACGAAGGCAACGAGGCGCTGGCCGAGTTCATCGGCCCGCTGCAGGCCAAGGCGGCCGAGTGGGGCAAGCTGACGATGGACGTGCTCAAGCGCGCCGCCGCCAACCCGGACGAACTGGGCGCGGCCAGCTACGACTACCTGTTCTACTCGGGTTACGTGGTGCTGGCCTACTGGTGGGCCCGCAGCGTGGCTGCCGCCGACGCCAGCGCACACGGCGCCGCCTTCGCCCAGGGCAAGCGCGAAACCGCCCGCTTCTACTTCGCCCGCGTCCTGCCGCGCACCCTCGCCCACGCCGCCGCCATGCAGGCCGGTGCCGCCCCGCTGATGGCCATGGACGACGAGCGCTTCGGCGCTTGACCCCAGCCTCAACACCCCGGTAGTGCCGGCCGCTGGCCGGCAGCGGTAGATCCACGCCATGCGTGGGCACCCCAGTAGATCCACGCCATGCGTGGATAAGGGCCCAGACCCCGGCCATGTATCTGGAGGAGAGCCCCCCTTTGTTAAGGGGGGCGCGCCAACGGCGCGGGGGATAGGAAGAATGCGCGGACCCGAATCCTGCGATTTGCGTATCGCCCACGGGCGATACACAAATCGCAATGATTCGGGTATAAGCTGTTCTCCCGATGGAGACAGACACTACACGCTTGGGTCTGATCGAAGCCGGAGCCTCGATTTCTGCTCCGGGCGCCGCGTCATCGCCCAATGCCAGCCCGCTGCATCGCCCCGGCACCGTCCGCCTGCTCTCGCTTGACGCCCACGGACGCGTCCTGGATTGGATCACCTGGCAGGACGCAGCCTGTCTCTACGCCCGCAACGCGGTCTCCTGGACCCTGGGCGACCCCTGCCTGCATATCCACGGCGGCACCAACCGCCTCAGCGGCCTGCAGAGCGGCATGGACCTGCACCCGATCATCGCTGCCCGCGGCAACGCCCGCTCGCGCGCACCGGACCCCACGCCGAACCTGACCAACCCGGCGCTGTTCGCCCGCGACGCCCACCTCTGCCTGTACTGCGGCCAGCAGTTCAACCGCCCCACCCTCACCCGCGACCACGTCATGCCCCTGTCCAAGGGCGGCCTGGATTGCTGGGAAAACGTGGTGACCGCCTGCTTCCAGTGCAACTCGCGCAAGAGCAACCGCACCCCGCAGCAGGCCAACATGCCCCTGCTGGCCATCCCCTACCGGCCCAGCTGGATCGAGCACCTGATCCTCTCCAACCGCAACATCCTGGCCGACCAGATGGCCTTCCTGAAGGCGCAGTTGCCCAAGCGATCCAAGCTCAGCACCTGAACACCGGCACCGGCAACCCTCACCGTCCTGTCACGGCCGGCGGCGTTTGCTTGCCCCACCCCCGATTGAGGGCGAAAATGGGCGTTCAGAATAAGTGCGAACACGATGATCGACTCTGCCCGCTATCCCCGCCTCGCGCGCATCCAGACGCCCGATGACCTGCGTACGTTCGACGAATCCGAAATGCGCGCGGTCGCCGATGAGCTGCGCGCCTACCTGATCGAGTCGGTGGGCAAGAGCGGCGGTCACTTCGCCGCCGGCCTGGGCGTGATCGAACTCACCGTGGCCCTGCACTACCTCTACCAGACCCCGCACGACCAGCTGGTCTGGGATGTCGGCCACCAGACGTACCCGCACAAGATCCTCACCGGCCGCCGCGACGAGATCCACACCGTCAAGCAGAAGGACGGCGTTGCGCCGTTCCCCAAGCGCGAGGAAAGCGAATACGACACCTTCGGCGTCGGCCATTCCTCCACCTCGATCTCGGCTGCGCTGGGCATGGCCATCGCGCGCCAGTCGCAGGGCGATGACCGCAAGGTCGTGGCCGTCATCGGCGACGGCGCGATGACCGCCGGCATGGCCTTCGAAGCGCTGATGCATGCCGGCGGCATGGACCCGGAACCGAACCTGCTGGTCATCCTCAACGACAACAACATGTCGATCTCCGAGGCCGTCGGCGGGCTGACCAAGATGCTCGGCCGCGCCACCGGCAGCCGCACGCTCAACGCGCTGCGCGAGGGCGGCAAGAAGATCCTCGGCGACAAGAAGAACAACCCTGCCCGCTTCGTCAAGCGCTGGGAAGAACACTGGAAGGGCATGTTCGTGCCGTCCACCATGTTCGAGGAAATGGGCTTCCACTACACCGGCCCGATCGACGGCCACGACATGCCCGCCCTGCTGTCCACGCTGAAGACGCTGCGCGCCTCCAAGGGCCCGAAGCTACTGCACGTGATGACCACCAAGGGCAAGGGCTACGAGCCGGCCGAAGGCGACCAGATCGGTTACCACGCGGTGGGCCCGTTCGATCCGGACAAAGGCCTGGTGGCCAAGACCGGCGCCAAGAAGCCGACGTATACCGACGTCTTCAGCGATTGGCTGTGCGACGCCGCCGCTGTCGAACCGCGCCTGTGCGGCATCACCCCGGCGATGCGCGAAGGCTCCGGCCTGGTGCGTTTCAGCAAGGAATACCCGCAGCGCTACTTCGACGTGGCCATCGCCGAGCAGCACGCGGTGACCCTGGCCGCCGGCATGGCCACCCAGGGCGGCAAGCCGGTGGTGGCGATCTACTCGACCTTCCTGCAGCGCGCGTACGACCAGCTGGTGCATGACGTGGCCATCCAGGACCTGGACGTGCTGTTTGCGATCGACCGCGCCGGCGTGGTCGGCCCGGACGGCGCGACCCACGCCGGCAACCTGGATCTGAGCTTCCTGCGCTGCGTGCCGAACATGGTGGTGATGGCACCGTCCAACGAAGCCGAATGCCGGCAGATGCTGAGCACCGGCCTGCAGCACCCCGGCCCGGCCGCCGTGCGCTACCCGCGCGGCACCGGCACCGGCGTGGATGCCGGCAGCGACCTGTCCACCTTGCCGATCGGCAAGGGCGAGCTGCGCGTGCAGGGCAACCGCATCGCCCTGCTGGCCTTCGGCAGCACCGTCAGCGCCGCAGAACAGGTCGGCCGCGAGCTGGGCCTGAGCGTGGTCAACATGCGCTTCATCAAGCCGCTGGACCGCGAGCTGGTGCTGGCCATGGCCAACAGCCACGACGGCCTGGTGACCATCGAGGACAACGTGGTGGCTGGCGGCGCCGGCTCGGCCGTGGCCGAGCTGCTGAACGCCGAAGACGTGCTGCGCCCGATCCTGCACCTGGGCCTGCCGGACGCGTTCCAGCACCACGCCAGCCGCGAAGACCTGCTGGCGGAAGCCGGCATCGACGCTGCGGGCATCCGCGCGGCAGTGCTCAAGCGTTGGCCGAAGCTGGAAAGCGGTACGCCACCGCTGAGCGCGGCCAGCTGAGTAGATCCACGCCATGCGTGGATGGGCTCATCAGTGCGGACCAACGGTCCGCACCCACCAAACCAGTAGGCTCATCTGTGCGGACCAACGGTCCGCACCCACCCAACCGGCGGTGCAACCGCCGGTGGCGCTCAACCGTAGCTGATCGCCTCGACAAACGCGCCGCTGGCTTCCACGCGCACGGCCGCACGCTGGCCGGTATCGGTGAAATGCAGGCGCGCGAGGGTTTCGGCGAAATCGAAGGCGCGGACACCGTCGCGGAACTCGATTGGTTCCGGCTTGTCCGGGTGCAGCACGCGCCACTGGCGCTGCTCACATTGCAGACGGATCAACATGCGTTGCTCACTCCTTGAACAGCGTATCGATGACGGTGGGCACACCGGGAGGCGCACTGCCCCCGGTTGCCGACGATACGAGGAATGAACTGTGACCGCCATCAGATTAATCTGAATCTGAGGGCCACTGCCGTCAGTTGATCTGGAACTGGGCCCGGCAGCCATCGCTGACCCACACACCGCGGCGGTCCCAACCCCAGGTACGACCTTCCACGCAGGGGCTGCGCGACTCCTGGCGCACCAGGCGCACGTCGCGGCGGATGCGCGCATCGCAGTACTTCTGCCGGCGGTCATTGGAATGGCAGGCGATCACCTGGCCGCCGTTGCCGCCCCAACCGCCACCGCCGTGGCCCCAGCCGCCACGGGATTCGCCCACGAACTCGGCACGGCAGCCCTGGGTCACCCACACGCCACCACGCGACTGGCCCCACGTGCGGCCCTCCACGCACGGCGAGCCGGACAACTGGCGGATCAGGCGTGCGCGGCCGTCCAGTCGGCACTCGTTGCTGCGGTTCTTCACCGATTCGCAGCGCACGATTCCGCCGCCACGGTTGTCGTAGCGGTCGTCATAGCCACGGTTCTGCGCCTGCGCGGCACCTGCAGCCGCCAGCATCGGCAGCACGAGGCATGCCACGGTTCCCCAACCCAGTGCCCTGCCCGATCCCTTGCCCATTGCCACTTCTCCAGATGAATACGATGGCGCAAGCATCGGAGATTCCGGGCGCGCCGCACAGAGGGGGCGCATGACATGGTTGGCATTCCGTTCAAGCAACCCAACCGGGCCTGACCAGAAACGATCAGCACCCGCCGGCGATCACTCTCCCTCGGCCGCCATCGCCAGCGGTGCCCCCAGTTTTTCCTCGAACGCAAACGCAAACAGCTCGGCGTCATTGCTGATGCCCAGCTTGCGCATTGCCGAGATCCGCTGCCGGCTGATCGTGCTGACCGTCCGCCGCAACTGTGCGGCGATCTCGGTGATCGACGGCCCGGACACATACAGCCGCAGGACTTCCAGCTCCTTGGGCGACAGCACGGACAGGGTCCGCTGGCGCCCGGCCTCCTGCAGGCAGGGGGCAAGCTCGGAGTCCAGGTAGATACCGCCGCCCATGACCGAATCGACCGCATTGCGAAGGCCGTCCACGCCACTGCCCTTGTAGACCAGCCCGCGCACGCCGGTCCGCATGGCCATGTTGAGCGTGGTCGGATTAGTGATCATCGTGACCAGGACCACGGGAATCCTGGGGTGATTGCGACGCAGCGCCTGCAGCATCGCCTGGCCATCCGGCCGCTTTCCACCCGGCATCGAAAAGTCGGTCACCACCAGATCCACAGCTTCAGTGGCAAGCAGATCGAGCAGCGCTTCCGCGCACTGCGCCTCGCCCACGACGCTGTGCCGGCCCTCTGCCTCGATCACAAGGCGGGTGCCAAACAGCACCAGCGGATGGTCATCCGCAATGGCGATTCGAGTGAGCATGGTGATTGCCTGTAAATGGTCACGCCGCAGTGCGCACGGAAAACGCTAATAACCCTTGAACGCTTCGTCAACTTAACAACGGAAAATGCAATTCCTCATCGCAAACCCGCGCTCATGCACGCCTTTCCATTAATTGCATGACCCCCGCGCACATTTGCAACTTTCCCAATAGTTTCATGGAAACAAAACCAAAAACCGACTTATATATCCACCTCCAATCACTCATGGCGCCCGATGCTCATGGTCCGATTCCGCCGCCATCCTTTCGATGATCTCGAGGCACGGCCTGCCCCCTTGTCGATGCCAGCGGCAACGCTGCCGGCGGCGGCGCTGCCCTTCGTGCAGCAGCTGCGCATCCATCTGGCGAACGACACCGCGATGCCGCGCAGGTCCGCCTATGCCGCCGTCATCCATGACGACACGGCTGTCTGCTGGCTGGACACGAAGAACGACCGCATGATGACCACGGCGCCTGCACCGATCACGCTGACACTGCTGCGGAAACTGCTGGCCGAGGAGCAGCCGGCGTTGAGCCTTGCACCGGTCACGCAGGAGGTGTTCGAGCAGCGCGCGGTCGTGTCCAGCAACCTGGCGCTGCGCCCCACGCTCTGGAACATCGCGCTGGCCGCAACGCGCTTGGACCGCTTGATGCTGCCGCTGCAGATGGACGCCAAGCTGCGCCTGCGCCGCTGGCCGGACTTCCGCATCCTCGCCCACCGCCACGACCACTTCCGCCTGTGCGCACTGTTGATCAAGCAGGGCGCCTCCGTCCAGGCGTGCTGCGACATCCTCGACCTGCCGCAACGCCAGGTGCAGTCGTTCTTCAATGCCGCCTTCCTCACTGCCTACGCCTTCCCGGTGATGGGCAGCGATGCACCGGTCCGCCCCTCGCCCACCGATGGCCTCGTCAATCTGTGGCGCCAACTTCGTATCCGCTGGAGTGCATGAGCGTGCGTGAGCACAAGATCGTCGTTATGGGCCCGCTGGGTGCGGGCAAATCCACCCTGGTGCAGACCCTCACCCACGGCAAAGCCGTGGTGACCGAAGCCCGCAATACCGACCCCAGCGTGGGCAAGGAATACACCACCGTTGCCATGGATTACGGCGACATCGACCTGCCAGGCGGCGACCGGCTGCGCCTGTATGGCTCGCCCGGGCAGGAACGTTTCTCCTACATCTGGCCGATCCTGCTGGCGGGTGCCGAGGGCGCCATCGTGCTGGTGGATGGCAGCAAGTGCGTCAACGCCACACTCGCCGGCCAGCACCTGCAGGCCATCGCCGAGCACGCGCCCACCCTGCCGGTGGTCATCGGCATCACCAAGTGCGGCCGCACCGACGATCCGATCCTGCCGCACTGGCAGGCATGGTTGAGCGAGCAGGCCCCGCACCTGCCGGCCTTGCCGCTGGACCCGCGTGACATGAAGCAGGCCATCACCGCCATGGACCTGCTGATGAGCCAGATTGAATGCAATGCGATGGCGACCGCACATGAGTGACGCGCTTAACGCCGCACCGGCATTGAACGCACTGGCGCGCGACGTCCCGGGCATCCAGGCCATCGTGGTTGCCAGCGCCGACGGCTTCGCGCTCGCCCAGGCCGGGCCGAAAGGCAACGTGGCCGATCGCCTGGCCGCGATGACCAGCTCGATGCTGGGCCTGGCCAGCGCGCTGGGGCGCGAGCTTCGCTTTGGCGAACTGGACACGCTGATCCTCGACGCAGCCGACGGCAAGGTGCTGATGCTGGCCATACCCGGATCGCAGCCGCGGCTGCTGATGACCGCATGCGACGACAGCTGTGTCATCGGCAACGCCCTGTGGCATGCCAAGCAGTGCGTGCGCACGCTGGCCGACAACACGAACTGATGCATGTCGCTCTCACTGCTCAGACGACTCTTTTCTTCCAAACACCCGCAACGGACGACTGAAATGAATACCGCCATCAACAAATGCCTGGACACGCTCATGCAGATCAACGGCGCGCAAGCCGTGGCACTGGTCGACTACGAGAGCGGCATGCTGCTGGGCAACGCCGGCTCGGGCGTGGACATGGAACTGGCCGCCGCCGGCAACACCGAAGTGCTGCGCGCAAAGATGAAAACCGCCGAAGCCCTCAACCTCAACGACAGCATCGAGGACATCCTCATCACCCTGGGCCGCGCTTACCACGTGCTGCGCCCGGTGTCGGCCAAGAAGGGGCTGTTCTTCTACGTCGTGCTGGACCGGCAGAAGGCGAACCTCGCCCTCGCCCGCCGCATGGTGCTGGATGTGGAAAGTTCGCTGGCGCTGTAAAGCGCCACGCAATCGTGCATGGGGAAGGTGTGCCGGGGCCGCTGGAGGAGCGGCCCCGGCACTGGGATGTCTTCCTCCCAAGGAACATAGGAGGGAGAGCCACTGCCATGCATGCAGCTTCTCCGGAACACAGGGACATCGTGCTGCCGCCCCGGGCCAGACCTTGGGCGGCCATTGCCATTGCGGCGGCGATTGCCGCCCTTTACGCGGTCATCCTGGCCGCGCCTACACTCGGCCGCACTACCGAACGCGAGTACCTGCACGCCGCCGTCGCCCACCTTGGCGAAGTGATCCAGGCCGTGGAAGCCAGCTACGCAGACGGCGATCTGCAGATCAGCGATCAACATCTCGGCCTGCCCGCCAGCGCGGCGTTCTGCGCGCGTCTGCACATGCAACTGCCCGACACCGGCCACGCACGACTGCGCTGCGAACTCCGCGGTGATGGCCTCGCGCGCGGCACGTTGGCACTGCAACGCTCGCCACAGGGCACCTGGCGTTGCATGGCGGATGTACCCGACCCGCAACTGCTGCCAGCAGCCTGCCGCCCGCAATTCCGGTAGACGCCAACCTTGGTTGGCGTATTGATTCAACAAATGGGAAAAGCGGGGCAATCAACCCGCGAAAGGACAACTTTCCCATTAATTGAATATACCCAGAACGACACCCGTGATTATCTATCGCCACGCCACGAAGTACGAATTATCGCGGCGATTTCGATGAATAACCCACGTCACTGAGGAAGAAACATGGACACCTCCCGATTCCGCACACACCGCTCATTCACCAGAAGCTCGCGACATAAAGGCTTCTCGCTTATTGAACTGATGGTGGTCGTAGCGATCATCAGCATCCTGGCGATGATCGCCCTGCCGCAGTATCAGCGCTTCTCCGCCAAGGCAAAGCTGGCGGGCGCACTCGCCGAAGTTGCCAGCGGCAAGGTTGGCGTTGAAGCAATAATTGCTGAGGGTGGAAAAATTGAAGATGCGGATCCGGTTGCACTCGGCATGCCTGAGAAGGGAAATCGCTGCAAGGACTTCGATGTGAAAATGGACCCCTACGGCATTGGCACACTGACCTGCACGCTTACAAATGATGCAAGCTTCGCGGTCACTGATGCTGTCATGACACTTCACCGCGATGACAAAGGCACGTGGACCTGCGACAGCGACGTGAGCGACCAGACCCTACTGCCTCAAAGCTGCCAGGGCTGATCACAATCAGCCTCGATGGGCGCGTGGACAAGCGCGTTGCCCCAATCGGCTGGCTCAAAGAAACGCTGACAGAGTTTCCGCGATGCATCCACATGGCGGGCGTTGATCGGATGCGCCGATCAACGCACCTCCTCGTGCTGGACAAGATCACTCGGATCAGCTCATGACGAAAACTTTGCATTCAATAAGCATGCACCCGGACCATACACACCACCAACCAAAGAGCTTCCTTCATCAGAATGGATTTACCCTCATCGAATTGATGGTGGTGGTGGCCATCATTGCGATCCTGACCGCGGTTGCAATACCCCAATACCAAAGGTATTCGGCCAAGGCAATCATGTCGACAGCGTTGGCTGAGATAGCAGGCGGCAAAGCCTCTGCGGAAGCCCTCGTAGCTGAGGGCTTCACGGGACAAGTCGACGCTGAAATGCTTGGATTTCCTGCTGAAAGCAAAATATGCATTTACAGCATCTCGGGAAGAAAAAACGATTTCAATATCGAGTGCAACCTCAAGACAAAGAACAGATTCGCTGCAGAAGGCACTGTCATCTGGCTCCGCCGGGATGCTGCCACGAATGAATGGAACTGCCATGTGGCAGGGCGCGACATGCCAGTTCCGGCAGGCTGCGAGGCGTGGTAGCCGCTGAGAACATTCAACAAAAGTAAACGGGCATGGCACTTTGGTCTACAGCACTCGGCACTCGCTGGACTGCAACATCGTTCCGCTGCAGCTGCCGCAAAGATAATGAAGGAACGGAAATGATCTTCCTGCAGATGCCCACTGAAAGCGCCCAAGGACTGAATTTGAAACACGTACACGGTCGGTCAAGGCCCCGTGGCTTCTCCCTCATCGAACTGATGGTGGTGGTCGCGATCATCAGCATCCTGGCGCTGATCGCGTTGCCGCAGTACCAGCTCTTTTCAGCAAAAGCCCGGGTTGCAGGCGCCCTCGCAGAGATCGCCCCAGGCAAGGCCACTGTTGAGGCACTGATTGCAGAGGGTCATGACTTCAAGTTCCCGGGATCACCTAGCACGCCCAGCCCAACGCATCTCGGCCTGCCTGAGCAGGGTACTCACTGCAGATGGATTTCTCTCCCAGCTTCAAATCCCTACTTTATCGATTACGAAATCATGTGCGACTTGGGACAGCACCCTGGCTACCGATACGCCACGGTCTATCTCATTCGTGACCGGACCACAGGCGCGTGGCGATGCGAGGTGAGTACCGACAATGCAGCCATAGTGCCAACGTCCTGCACTCGATAGCCCCAGCAACCGGACAACTGCACGTGCGGACACCAAACCGTCTCTCGCGGATCACCCACTACATCCACATGTCCGCCACACCCTCCGCCAACGACGATCGGTTTACCCCGGAATGCCCCGTTGCCATCACCCCCAGGCTGTACGGCCACGCCCACGCCCTGGTCATCGCAGATGCAAACCCCTGGGTCCGCAGCGAGCTCGCCCTCGGCATTTTCCCGCATCTGCAGGGTCAGGCTCCCCGCGAGGCCCGCTCACCGTCGGAGGTACTTGCACGCATTGCCGACCCGGTCTGCAGAGTGCTGGTCATCGACCCCTGCATGCCAACCATTGGCCAAAGCGATGGCATTCCCCTGCTGCGGCGCATCTGCAGCCTGCGCCGCGACCTGCTCATCCTGGTGCTGGCCGAGGACCCGCAGCGGTTGCTGCAGGACAGGGCTCTGCCGGGGCGGATCGAACACGTTCACGCCAAGACCGTCAGCCGTGCGTGGCTGTGGCGCTTCATCACCCCGGCGCTCGAGCAGCAGTTTCCTGACCTGCCCGCCTCCGCAGCACCCGGACGGCATGCGGCACCTCCCGGCAAAGGAGCCTAAGAAAATGCACACCGGATCTGATAATCCTGAAACAGGCCAGACGCCAGCGCGCACGATAAAAGACGCAGGTTTCTCCCTGATCGAGCTGATGGTGGTTACGGCAATCATCGCCGTTCTGGGCATGATAGGCCTGCCGCAGTACCACCTGTTTTCGGCCAAAGCAAAAATTGCCGCTGGGCTTGCTGAAATCGCGCCAGCGAAGACAGCAGTGGAGCGCTTGATTGCGGAAGGCGATGATTTCGACGAATCCAAGTTCGGAGGTCTGCCCTACAGACTTACCTACCTTGGGCTCCCGGCCAGTGGCACGAGCTGCTCAAACATTTTTCTCGCCAATGGCGACCCGAGTCCTTACAAGAACGACTTCAACATCGTATGCACCATTCGAAGCGGTACATCTGTGTGGCTCATACGCGATCACGTTACCGGCGCGTGGCGCTGCGAAGTTAGCGCCAAAAACGCCGCCGTTGTTCCCGCATCGTGCCAGCATAGGCTGTAGGCCGGAACCTTCGATCATGGTCGGGCCCCGGTCTACAGGCTACCGAGCAATCGCAGGATGCAGCTCCGTAGTTTGTGCGGGCACCGGCGCGACAGCCACCGCCTGGAAACGCACGGCTTCGATGCTGTTGCCCAGCGCTTCCACGCGCACGATGCTTTCCTGCCCGGTGCGGCGATAGTGATCCCCGGCCCGCTCGACGGCGGTATCGAAGGCGGCAGCCCCCGAACCGAACGCTTCGGCGCTGCCCGCAGCGGGATCCAGCAGCGACCACTGGGCGGCACTGCATTTGACGGTAATGACCATGACGGACTCCTGTGGTGGAAGGCGCAGGGGCCAGAGGCCGTCTGCTGATGCCATCCACCCTAGTCAGCCGGTCAGGGGCGGCCTATCAGATAAGTACGAAAAATCCGCACGGAGCTGTCAGAACGCTACCCCCATCACATCTATGAGTCCGTTTAGTGAAGGTTTTCCGTGACTCTTGTCACGAAGTCAGGCGCGCTTCACACTACCGTCACTAACAGGGGCCCCTTCCACATGCGCACCTCGCTTCCGCTGCAGCGTTCGACCTTGCTGAAGTTCTACTTCGTGGCCAGCTATCTGGTCCTGCTTGAGGAGCTGGTCCGCGCCAGCATCAGCTGAGCGCTTGTTGCCGGCGCGGAAGCAGCCGACACTGAGGCCTCCGGACCCGAGGCCATGCCGATGAAGACTGCCCTTCTGCCGGTGCTGCTGGTGCTGGCATTGAGTGCCTGCGCACAGCCCGAACCCGCGCCCGCCCGGGATGCCGCCGCCGCGCCCGTGGTCGGCGGCGATCGCGACGCCCACGGCTGCATCGGTTCGGCCGGCTACCAGTGGTGCCAGCGCAGCGGGCGCTGCGAGCGGCCATGGGAGCTGGCCCAGGCCCAGGGCCTGGCCAACACCACCGAGGCCATTGATGCCTGGTGCGCGCTGCCGCCCACGCCCGCGCGGAAGTAGAATTCCCGGATGTCCGACCTCAGCCCCCTGCCCCGCCTCGAGCCGGGCCGTTACCGCCATTTCAAGGGCGGTCTGTACGAAGTGATCGATATCGTGCGCAGCAGCGAAACCCTGCAACCGCAGGTGCTGTACCGCGCCCTCTACGGCGAAGGTGGCCTGTGGGTACGCCCGTACGCCATGTTCGTCGAGCAGGTGCCCGGCGAACACGGCCCGCAGCCGCGCTTCGCCCGCATCGACGACTGACGCCCGCGTTCACGGCGCCCCGACGCGCCGCCCGCGCATGCTCGGCAACACCCCTCGAGCTCGTCGGCCAGCATGCGCCAGTGCATCGTTCTGTTCGGGCTTTCCGTGGCCTGCCTGTCCGCACGGGCAGAGCCACCGTCCGACCCGCCCGCCTTTGATCGGCCCGGCCTCGGCTTCAGTACCGACACGGTAGGCCGTGGCGCCGTCGCGTTGGAGTTCGGGCTTCCTTCCTACCTGCGCGAAACCGACGCCGAGGGCGTGCGCAGCACCACCTTGTCCGGCGAAGCCCTACTGCGCACCGGCCTGGCGCCCGGCCTGGAACTGCAGGTATCGGGTACACCGTGGAATCGCCAGCGCCTGCGCGCGCCAGATGGTGGGGACACCCGCCTGCGCGGGGCGGGCGACAGCAGCGTCGGCGTGAAGTGGGCCGGCCCCGGCAGCAATGACCGGACCGCATGGGCGGTGCTGGCCACGGCCGTGGTGGCGCGCGGCGACGCAGCCTTCAGCGACGGCCGGCAATACACACTTGCGGCCAGCGTGGAGCAGGCCTTGACTGATCGATGGAGCCTGGCGCTGTTTGCCGAGCACCAGCGCGGCGCGGGCCAACGCACGACCACGTGGGCGCCCAGCCTGTCGCTGCAGGCCACCCCGACGGTGTCCACCTATCTGGAAGCAGGCTTCTTCGACGTCAGCGATGCGCCCGACCAGACGCTGGCGGGGGCCGGGCTGAGCTGGCAGGTGCGCCCGGGCGTCCAGCTGGATATCTCGTTCGACGTCGGCCTGGACGATGACAGCCCGGACTTGCAGATGGCCAGCGGACTGTCGGTCTACCTGGACTGAGCCGGGGCTGCGCTACAATCATACCGTCCAGTCGGTTTCCTTCATTCATGTCTACATCCCCCGCCCTCACCCGCCGCAAGGCGCCCGAAGCCGTGCGCCAGGCCCTGCTCGACGCGACCGCCCGCGTGATCGGCGAGGGCGGGCTTGCCGCGCTGACCGTGCAGGACGTCGCCCGTGCCGCTGGCGTCAGCAAGGGCGCCCTGTTCCATCACTTCAGCAGCAAACAGGCGCTGCTGGACGCAACGCTGACCGCGCTGGTTTCTGCGTTCGAGCAGGACCTGCGCGCGCACATGCTGCAGGCGCCGCCCGGCCATGGCTGCTTCACCCGTGCCTACGTCGAGGTGAGCTTCAACCATCTGCTGCAGCAGACCCAGGACAACGATATCGGCCTGACCATGGCCAACCTGCTCGAACCGGCAATGCTGGCGCACTGGCGCGAATGGATGCGCGGCATGCTGGCCGAGTTCCCCGGCGAAGCCACCGACCCGCGCCTGTACGCGGCGCGCTGCGCTGCCGATGGCTACTGGGCCACGGCCTATGGCCGCCCGCTGGATGAGGAAGAACGGCGCAATGCGCTGGCCATGGCGGGCGAAGCCCTGAAACTGTGCATGCCCGGCTGACCTGGAGCCCGCGATGAATCCTTATGCCTACCTGGCCGCCGCCATCGCGCTTGAGGTGATCGCCACCTCGCTGCTGAAAGCGTCCGAGGGGATGAGCCGGCTCGCGCCCACGCTGGGTGCGCTGGCCTGTTACGGCGTGTGCTTCTACCTGCTGGCGCTCACGATGAAATCGATCCCCACCGGCATCGCCTATGCGATCTGGTCCGGCGTGGGCATCGTGCTGATTTCGCTGATCGGCCTGCTGGTGTTCAAGCAGCGCCTGGACACGCCGGCGCTGATCGGCATCGGCCTGATCTGCGCAGGTGTGCTGGTCATCAATCTGTTCTCGAAAAGCAGCGCGCACTGAGCGCGCTGCCGCCGGCCACCTGGGGCAGGCTGTCAGGCGACCTTCTTGGCCACGCTCCTGCCGATCAGGAACAGGATCACCGCGATGATGATGCCCGCCCAGAACAGGAACTTGGCGATGCCGACTGCGGTACCGGCGATGCCGCCGAAACCGAGCACACCGGCAATGAGGCCGATGACGGCGAAAATGATGGCCCACTTGATCATGTCGATCCTTTCCCCTCAGGGACTGATAACAGTGGGATCAGGTTAGGCAGGCGCCGATGCGGGTGCCGTGAGCGCGCCGCGCGCGCGGCGTGAACGTTCAGCGCGGGCGGAAGCGCAGCAGCGCGACAGCGAACGCAAGGAACACGCTGCCCACCAGCCGTTCGAACCAGCGCTGCGCGAAGGGCTTGGCCAGCCAGCGGCGCAGGCTGTGCCCGCCTGCGGCATACATCACGTACCAGAACAGTTCGCAGGCGGCGAAGGTGGTCACCAGCACCGTGTACTGCAGGCCCTGCGCACGCGCGGGATCGACGAACTGCGGCAGGAATGCGGCGGCGAACAGCAGCAGCTTCGGGTTGCTCAGCCCCACCAGCAGGCCACCGCGGAAGACCGACCATGCACCGTGCACCGGCGCCAGCAGCGGCTCGCTTCCGGCGCCCGTCGCGACCGGACGGCAGCTGTCGCGCCAGGCCTTGATGCCCAGCCAGGCCAGATACGCCACGCCCAGGTAACGCAGCACCTCGAACAACATCGGCGAGGAGCGCAGCAACGCGCTCAGGCCAGCAGCCGAGGCGGCCAGCACCAGCAGCATGGCCAACAGGCAGCCGGCCATGGCCGGCACGCTGCGGCGGAAACCCAGCCCGACGCTGCGGCCGAGGATATGCAGCATGTTCGGGCCCGGCGTGCCGCACAGCACGAAGACCGTGGCCAGGAACCACCACCAGGTATGCAGGGCCATTGTTGTTCTCGACGCGGGGAGCCCACCAGCTTACGGGCTGGCGGCGCGCCGCGGTACGTACAGCGCGGGCCACGAATGACGGTTACAGATGGCGCCCTGCACGCGGCCGCCGGTCTGTGCTGCAATGGCGGTTCCAGCATGGAGATACGCATGAAGACCCTGGGCCTGATCGGCGGCATGAGCTGGGAAAGCTCGGCGCAGTACTACCGCCTCATCAACGAGGATGTCCGCCAGCGACTGGGGGGCGCGCATTCGGCGCAGCTGCTGCTGTGGTCGGTGGATTTCGCCCGCATCAAGCAGTTGCAGCATGACGGCGACTGGGACGCGCTGGGCACGGAAATGATCGATGCCGCACGCCGCCTGCAGGCCGGTGGCGCCGACCTGCTGGTGGTCTGCACCAACACCATGCACAAGCTGGCCCCGCAGATGGAAGCCGCCAGCCCGCTGCCGCTGCTGCATATTGCCGACCCGACCGCCCAGGCGATCCTGCAGGCGGGCCTGCGCACGGTCGGCCTGCTCGGCACCGCCTTCACCATGGAAGAGGATTTCTACCGTGGGCGGCTGAGCGATCGTTTCGGGCTGGAGGTGCTGGTGCCCGACGCTGACGATCGCCGCGACGTGCACGACATCATCTACCGCGAACTGATCGCAGGCGTGGTCAGCGAAGCGTCGCGGCAGGTGTACGTGGACGTGATCGCGCGGCTGGTCGCCCGTGGCGCCGAGGCGATCATCCTGGGCTGCACCGAGATCATGCTGCTGGTACGTGAGCAGGACAGCCCGGTGCCGCTGTTCGACACGACCACCCTGCACGCACGCGCCGCCGTGGACGCCGCACTGGCATAGCGGTTTGTAGAGTCGAGCTTGCTCGACTGCTGTTGCGGGCAGTCGAGCAAGCTCGACTCTACAAAGGGCGCTTCAGCCTTCGCGTATTTCCAGCGCGGTCACCAGCCACTCGACCACCGCCGGCGAATCGCACAGGAAGAACACGGCATCGCCACTGCGCGCCTCGCTGAGCAGGCGGTACACGCTGATGGCTGCGGCGGCCTGGTTGGCAATGAACACCTCGCCGCTGCGAGGCCCTTCAACCTGCCGCGACTCGCGCTGCAACGCCTGGCGAGCGGCAACGGTTTCGGCCGGCTCGGCCTCGCGGCTGAGATCCTCGCCACGCAGGCCCCATGAAACAAAGACGCGCTTTTCCTTGAACGTGGTGTCCAGGACGCGGACGCCGTCCGTGCCTGCGTCGGCCGAACGATGAATGACGGTACTGCTGATCAACGCAACCCCCTGTGGTCGTCGTGGTCCGCGCATCGCCCTGCACGCCCGCCGCAACCGCCGGTGGCGGGTGCGAGGAGAATGCCGATGCAATCGGATGTGCGCCGATGATAAGGGAAGTACCGGACCGTATGGGCTGCGGGCCTGAACGCCCGGTATCGCACACCCTCGGTAGAGTCGAGCTTGCTCGACTTCGCCACTGCAACGTTGTGGCTGCAGACGAAGCCCGCCTACCGGCGGGCTTCGTGATTCGACAACTCAGACTGCCAGCGCCTCATGCACGGCATCTGGACGCAACGCCGCGATCTTCAGAAGCGTTTTTGCGGCGCCGGATGGCTCGCGACGACCCTGCTCCCAGTCTTGAAACGTACGTACCGATACGCCGAGCATTCCGGCAAACTGCGCCTGGGACATGCCAAGCCGTTGACGCGCCTCTGCAGCAATCGACACAGGCACCATATTCACAGCACCCACTTTGCCAGCCTTCACCGAGCGAACAGCCTCCAGCAGCTCTGCGCCAATATTTCGGCCAGCATCACGGGCTTCTCGTTCTTTCTTATTCATCGGCATGGCCAAGCTCCTCCGCCAGTTCGCGCAGGATGTGCGCGGGAATATCCTCTGTGGTGCCATTTTCCGTAAATGGTGAGTGCCACTACAGCTCCATTTGCCAAGCGCAGGGTATAGATCACACTCTCACTCCTCCACGCTTGCCCCTGCCATCACCCGACCAACGCACCTTCCGGCATCCACCAGAGCCTGGGATCACGTCCCCCCGCCTCCGGGGTTCCGGCAATGTAGGCAACAAAATCGCTGTGCTGTTCGGCCGTCCAATAGTCGGGCCAATACCTGCTGAACAGTGGGGACTCGATCACGGTCAGTAGCGACATGTCACAACTATACGGCAGAGCCGTATAGATCACAAGTGCCTGCGGACCAACTTGTTCAGCCACGACGTCGCGCTTGCCATGCAGGACGTTGGCAGAGAGAGCCCTGTGAGGACGCGGCCTGTCAGCTGGAGTCGAGCTTGCTCGACCGCCTCGAAGATGAGTCGAGCAAACTCGACCCTACAAACAACAAAAAAGCCCACGCATCGCTGCGCAGGCTTTCTGTTTCATCACAGTGGTCGGGACGGCCGGATTCGAACCGACGACCCTCTGCCCCCCAGGCAGATGCGCTACCAGGCTGCGCTACGCCCCGACTGATGCTGCGATGTACCCGCCAGTGCGGCGGGCCGTGAAGTATAGCGGATTACGCGGGGTTTTGGATCACCGGCGAAGCAATTGCAGCACTTCTTCCAGCTCCATGCGTACCTGCTTGATGATCTGGTTGCTCAGCGCCGATTCCTCGCGTGCATCCGGACCATCCAGGCGCAGGCGCGCGCCGCCGATGGTGTAACCCTGTTCGTACAGCAGGCTGCGGATCTGCCGCACCATCAGCACGTCGTGGCGCTGGTAGTAGCGGCGGTTGCCACGGCGCTTGGCCGGCTCAAGGCTGGGAAACTC